>Ga0210059_1003504_pt1 | contig 25135 bp, 12 predicted proteins | sample Ectturendosymbi2_FD_188042 | JGI IMG/M metagenome (GOLD analysis project Ga0210059, IMG submission 188042) | Ecteinascidia turbinata endosymbiont from Florida, USA - Sample 2 (SPAdes) (version 2) | ecosystem: Host-associated > Tunicates > Ascidians > Unclassified | place: Key West, Florida... | reverse complement strand
ATTCACAGATGTTTGTGGAGAGAGTGTAGGCCACTTCTTTTCATAGTTCACAAAATCCTTTGTTGCTTGAATTTCTTCTTTGTTGCATTTCTTGTTGTTACTGCGGGTGGTCATGTTGTTCAGTATAGTACAGCAGGTAAGTAGAGTGTTATATAATTAACTGACAGTTAACAACAAAATTAGCAATACAAAACCTAAACCTTATTCAAATAGAATGAGCTAGTGCGTGTTTCGCGTATGACAAGACAGTTATAAATCAACGCAGGGTTGAAAAGTCAGATTTTGAGTATCAGTCAGAGGATAATTCAGTGTGAATAGTAAAATGAACGACTTTGTTGGGAATATTCTGCAAAATAAGTTTTACGCCTACGGTTACATATTGCTATCACGTACACGCCGATGCACACCTATCTGCGGCGCTGGTATGCTACTCAGATGCAACTGGTACCGAAACCTCGATGCTGTTAAACTGCATACTGCAGGGGTGGGCAATTATTTTTGCTGCTCAGGGGCCACTTTGAGAATGCCGCATTTCGCGGAGGGCCGTGCCTTCTTATGAGAGTAGAAGCAAGTCTCAATTTACTATTAGAAGTTGGAGGAACTTTCACAGATTTGAAGATTTTCCTGAATGCTTCTGCGGGCCACTGAAAGCGCTGTGTCGGGCCACATTCGGCGCGCGGGCCGCTATTTGCCCACCCCTGGCATACTGCATTGAATAGTCCTCACCCTATCCACGCTACACACTCGTAATGGTAGTTGCATAACATCGTTATGCTTACACCACAATCACAAAATGTCCATAAGCTACCAAAAAACGGATTAGTCAGTAGTCACTAAACCGTTGGAAGATGGTTTCTTTTTATGTGCTTTGTAATAAGAATATTTTGATGAAACTAGTTGGCTATCAACAGCCTACTTGCCTCTGTGTCATGACGGAATTCGTGATTGGAACCATTTCGCTTTCATGTGAATTGTGTTCACTTTCTAAAGCTCTTTCGTTCGCGTGAGGCCGGCACAATTGTGTACGGAAAATGGTATTTCGATTTGCATGTGCAGTGCGGTGGATGTTGCATGGTTAGCACAGAATTTTCGACATTGCAGTACACGTGTGTGATTCAGAACCGTCGCCAAAAAGTTTTCAATAGGGGGGCTTTGCAGTTATGCGAGGACTCTTTGCGTTTGTGCGGGGGGGCTTGACATTGTAAAATTAAGCAAAATTCCAGTTATTTATAGTGTTTCACGTTTCAATTTGTGGGGGCTTGGAGCTTTGTTTAGGGGGGCTAAGCCCACCACAGTTCCCCCGTGGCGACGGGACTGGTGTGATTGCATCTGCAGTGGCGTTTAGGTGTCTCTAGTGATCAACAACACTAGTTCATCTTTTTAATGATATTCACAGGGCATTTTCAATCAGTGCGAAATAGTTTTTTCGAACAGCTTTGAAAATTCAGGTCAATGCCAAAAATTCAAGCAAAAAGCAGCACATGACATGCTTTCAAACGCAACTTTCTCACATGTCTGTCCGGAGATCAAGTAGTTGTTCATCTGAGGGATCATCAAAAAAGGGTTGTAAAGTCCAACATTTGCTGCAAGAGAGATACTTTGATCTTCGGAATATAAACTTCTAAAAGTTCTTTCAGTGAATCCACTTGAAACAATATCACAGGCTATTTCGTAAAAAGCTTCTTCCCCTAATTTATGAAATTTAGAAACAGGAAAGCTCTTCGATTCTACTTTTTTTCCAGAGATAATTCAGCACAATTCGCCTATAACGACGCTTTTCAGTCCCGACAGAATTCCTATCTTTTACGTGGATTCGAGTTCGGCTATATCATCATTTCGCCCACAGGGACGCTTTTTGTCGGTCCCCACTAAGTATTTTGTTTGTTTATTGGCCTTAAATTACTCTTGTCTCTCCGTTTTCCTTGTTCCTTTGCTATGTCATACATGCCATCCTCCGTCGCCCAAAACGTGATCTGTATGAGCATTTCCTTTGGCAAGTTACCGTGAAACCGGCGTAAGTGGGATTGTTGTCTGAACTACTGTATTCACTCGTGTAACGAGAGTGGGTGGCCCGGGGCCGATTAATAAAAGTGCTGCCCTTTCCACCCCTCAAATTTGTTCATAACAATTTAACGTGAAAGATCATGTTTCGTGCTTATAAAGATACAAGGCATCTTGAACATCAGAATCAAACACTCACAAAACTGAAACGGTATCTTCTTTTTAATTAACTATTGTGTGTCTTGATTTTTCGCCAACTTTCTCATTAATTTTCTTGTTTCTTGTGCCTTCTTTACATATGCGTCTATGCACCCGACACATCTTGGTAAATCTTCCCATTTAAGCCTTCAGACGCAATCGGCTTAACTTCGCCACATAAACTGTCTGCAGTTTTTGCGTGTATTCTAAACACTGGATGATAGCTGGAGATGAAAATATGTTGAACAATTTTCGTTGATTGTTTTCTGAAATTCCTTTTGGCATAAAGTAGTTTTTATCTTGAATGTGATCAAATGTACAAAGATTATTCTCTCGGAAAAACACTTTAGCTCAATTATTGTTGATATCGCCAATGTCAAGGGCTGTGTTTAAATGCGCAGTGTTCTAACAACAACAAATTGGTGTATGCGTTTATTTCACTTAATTAGTTTGTCGATGATAGTAAGATTTTTGGCGTTCGCGGTGGTGGTAATAGGGAATATTGATCTTTCGAAAAAATAACAGCAATCATTTTATTTTCACAATCACGCGAGCTGCATTGAACTGACACATTATTTCGTCAGCGGACTACAACTACTCAAGGGCCAGCGAATCAACTAGGAGGTCTTCTCTCAGCCGGTCTCAGTGTTCCAGAAGGTGCTGAGAAAAAGTTTCAGGTGAGCAAGAAAATGTCTGTTGCAGACTGTGAAGTAAATGCTGCACGTAAGAACTTATTAGTTGTGCTATGATGTTCATACAGAGAATACCTTAGAAAAGTAAATACCGCTGCCATGAAATTGTACAGAAAAATGTTCGCTTCAGAAATTGATATGCAACATGTGAAAAAGGATTATTACAAAGTCCATTATTCTTTTAGTTTAAGAAGACGCCTCCGTTCAGATTAAACATTAAAGTTAGCGTTTTTTATTTGAAGTAGGTTTGTTTGCTAATGCTTAGCATAGGGCTATCTATAGACTCTGCTCACAAAGCATACCTTCAGGTAGTTTGAAAATTTTCAAACCAAGCATTGTGGGGGCTTCGTGAAATTGAAAAAATAACAAAATAAACGCATTGTCAAAATATTATTCGAAAATCCCATGCCATTAAATACGCACTTGCGACTTACGACACAGCTACATCTGTCATTGTTGAAAAAATGGCCGGTATTTTTACAAAGCGCATCTGGCAACCATAAATACGAAATGGAACTTTCGAGGCGTGACCTTGAAAATTAACACCCTACTAAAGCTCGGGTGCCCTTTTACGAATAGTTTACGAACATAAATTGGCAAAAGATTGATAATTTACCAATGAAGATCCTCCACAGGATATGTCCGAATATGTTCAGTATAACTGTGGGTGCGACGTTTATTTCTGCGAAAACGTACTAAAAGTAGACATACAGGTCCACGAAACACATCCCACCCAATCTTCGTTCACAGAAACCGGAAGTTTGTTTGCGATACCTACAGCAATGCACGCAGGACGCCGACCCATGCCAGGTAAAATTGTGGTCCGACTCTTCCATTCCAAACACATACATATATGCAAGTTAAAATACGGTTTTTGTCTGCTCAACGTTCGATACCTCTGTTCGCGAATCAGTTTCCAGTGATTTTTGTCAGCTAAAAGTGGCCAGTCACAAGCGACAGGCTTGCGGACGCAGCAAGAATGTTTGTTGTCGCTTATCCAGCGGTTCAAAGCTCACTTGACGTACTTCTCCATAAATTTGCGATGGAACTCCGACCTCAAAGTGTCATTCACAAAATGCTGTTTTGATTTATCTATTTCTCCTCTAGCACAGTTCTTGAAAACAACATCATCGTCCCACCTGGAAAACGACAGAAGATGTCAGTAAGAAGTAGTTCCTTTGAAAACCGCCAATGGCGGGATAGATGTTGCTAACTAATGAACTTTTGTTAAATCCTTTCCATTAAGTTTGCATCGTCTCCGATTTGAAACACAAACAGCTCAAATTGAATATCCTAGCCAGGTTCGGTTGTAGCAAGTGGTACGACAACAAACAACAAGTAATAAAGATGAATTTTGCCGTAAATACACCCAGTTTGTCCAGATACATGGTCCTTCAAAAGAGCACAACACCGACAAAGGATAGCCATGGCAGATCACAACAAGTCATATGAAGCGACCCATGATCCACAACCACTTGCTGCGCTCAACGTACAATGCTACTAGCAACTGACAAAACTGAAAATGTTTTTGAATTGTCGACTAGTTTGAGTGGGAACTCATACATGTTTACCGGGACAGCACAGTGCAGAAATGTCAGTTTAGTGAAATACTTTTATTGTAATCTTCAACGCAAATCAAACTTGAGACACAAACCTTCGTTTCACGGCAAAATTGGCTTCTTTCGCTGATCCGTTGAGAAGAGGGTTGCCACTGAGAATGTTTTCTGTTCTTATACGTTCTTGTTCTTCCTTGCGTTCTTGTTCCTGTACAGGACCAACACAGATAAACAGGAAGCGTTGTTAAGCTGACCATAGTTGATCCAAATTAAACAAGTTCCTGTTTTAAACCGGCAAGTTGTGTTCGCATATCACGCATTTAACGCGTCAAGCAAGCATTTCTTTATGTATGAGAAACTCTGTGAAATATGTTAGACCTGCGTTACGCTCAAGACATGGGCATCGGAAGGATTTTTCCAGTGGGAAGCCAATAGTGGATTTTTCCAATAATTTTTATACAGGGGGCCAAAAGTGGTGAAAGTTCGTTTTTCCCACTTGAAAATAAGAAAACCTTTCGTTGTTGATAGGAAAATGTCAAATTTAAAGGCCCCCCTGCCCCCACTTCCGACGACCATGGCTTAGGGTTGAATTGTCTGAATAACGGGTAACCGGTTAACCGAGAGTATTTTTGCTATCCGCAATGCGGATAAACTTCCGTCGGTTAACCGGATAAAAAGTATCGTTACTAAGGTGTTTAGGCCTATTTAGTAAGTTTGGATATTCTTTGTTTCCAGATACGGGCGAACTAAGTTTTATTAAAATCAGGTAATTGTTATTATATAAAGAGTGCTTTCGCATTGTAAGGTGAAGTCAGCGTTGTGCTTCGTAAGAAATGTGTTGCAGAAGCAGTAAATGTTAAAATTGATGATTTTTTTCATATACGCTTGTACAGTGCATGTGTGTTTCTTTACCATATAACTGTGTCATGACTTTACAATCAAATCATCACGCAAATCTCGTGAAATCAATTGTCTAACAATTAGCGGTTATTATCTGGTTAACCCGTCAGCTAAAGTACAAATATATGGATAAATCCGTTATCTGGATAGTAAAAATTACTGACATCCGAACTAAACCTACTTACGCTGTCGAGAAAGTAAAGACATTAAAGCATGGAAAATAAGGAACGTGTGTGGCAAACGTAGCGATACAATTCCACAATGTGCTCAATATTATTTGCACCATGACTTATTTCAAAACTAAACGAAATACATTTCCTAGTGTAACTCTAGCGAACGCTGAAACTACCTCAATTCACTAACAGATTTTAAACAACATTGTTGCAAACGGCAGAGTGGCTTAATATAAACTAGATATATATCCTATAAAATCGCAGGCCGTATATTGTCGAAAGTCGCATTAAATTTGGACATTTTTTTGTACATTCAAGCAAAATAGACGCAAGTGTGATTTGTCATATGTTTTCCTGCTTTGAATGCTGTAGCGTGAAAACACAAGCCATTGTTCTCAACGACACCAAGGCTCAAAACGTACTATTTTGGCGGTTTCTTCCATCCGTTCTTTTTTGATCTTGTTCAATTCTGCCAAAAGTTCTGCAGTGTCATCCTCTGAGTCATTTGAATCTGCGTCGCTGCCCTGCACATTCACGACAGTGACAGCTAGAACCACACGCATCTAAGACAACTTCCAGTAGCAACAAACTAAGTTGTTAAACCGGTGTGATGTGAAACCACCGACTGCAGATGACGACTTTTTGATTCCAAAGCGCATTCGTTAGTCCATGAACAAAAATTATAGTTTACTTGCGATACGCAAAATTAAAGAGGATTGCTTTTCCCTCAATACGATACACAACTCACGAAAAACTTTTATTGCTTAAGTTTGTTGCCTTCGCTTTTCTTTATAAAAAATACAACATACACTACACTGGGCCAGGGCCAAAATTAATGTTTAGGAAGTTGGCTGATTACTTTGCAAATACATAAAAAGCGTGGAAAACATGCTATGCAGGCATAGCTCAAGAGATGCTACAACATGCTGAATTGCACCAAAAGCACACCCGTACCGTAACACACTGCACTTACACTGTCAACTGGATCATCTGCATCTAAGTTCGCGGCAGAAATGTGATCTAATCGTAAACGTTTCTGTGAATCTCGAGATTGACGCACATCAGAAGATCGCTTGTCTGATCTCGACGACCTTTCGCGTTCGTCCAATTCGGATCGCAAGTCGCGGCTTCTTATGTCGTCAGGCGCATTCTGGCATTACAGTGCTCAAGTTATATGATATTAAAGAAAAGCTGCTAATGCAGTCGAAGGATGGCAAACACGCAGTAGATTTCGTTCCAACTGAACCGACAAACATACAATGGGATCTGGTTTTAGAAGTGGGCATATTTAAACAGCTCCTACTTTGAAGATCAGGCTGTCAAAAGTCGTAGCAAAGTACAATCAGAATGCAAGTATGCAACTTCACGAAGTCAAGCCATTTGCACTATACCAACCATGGAAAAGTGTAATGGTCATCAATAAAAAAAAGTTTAAACTGCAAATCACTGCCAGACAAAACATGGGAATAAAGTTGAATAAATTCAAGATTAGAGGTTCCCAAATAGTTGCAGTGATGCCCAGATTGGTCTTTTTGAGAATGCAAGGGCGTCGCAAGCTTATATCCACCATCCATTCCATTTCCTACTCTGCACTGGGGCGAGGCTGCGGCAGCAAATACGCGGGGAGATAGACGGCTTTTAAAAAGAAAGAAGCTTAGCTGTTCCAAACACGCCACCACGTATTTATGTGCTTTGTCACAAGTAAGCTAATGCACCACATTAAATAACAATCTGTAAATATTTCTTGCGCAGTATGCCGTATGATTTTATGCATGGGATTAGTGGTCGAAAGTTCATACATATCAAGAAGTACTGGTCTAAATCATCTCATGATATCAAAGTAGCAACGACAAATAGACATCACACGTTCATCAGGATAAACTGCCATCGTCTATTGCATTTTTAGATAAAGAAAAGAAATGTTATGCACATACATGGCTACATCTGACGTTTAATGTGAAAATCCAGCCCTGACTTTACTAACTTAAATCTGCACATCGAAGCATTATTGTGAAAATAACTTTCAGCCAAATTTTAATCGCCCAATGAAACATGCAATAAAGATCAACATGAGGAATTGATTGCAATGTTCAGCATAACAGCCAAACACAAAGCTAAAATTACTAGATCAAAATCATTTCAAAGATCATTACCATTGCTGATGTCATAAATGAAATGTTTACACCACAAATATTACCAAAGTTATTACTGTACTACATTATAAATAAGCACTGAGCTTCTTGATGGACATCAGATGGTTTCACAAATGCAACCAAAACTCAAATGTTAGTAATTTTTTTCATTTCAACAGATGTGGCAAAAATAGCAAATCAACCAGTGCATACATTAAACATCCAAATTGCAAGGGGTTAGTTGAGGTCACTAACTTTTGAACAATAATATTCCCAAATCCAGGTTTTTTTTAAGGAAAATTTTAGGTACCCGGTATGTACCTGTAGGGACCAAATTTCTCTTATTCTAGGGACCCGATTTCCTCTGATTCTAGGGATCCGATGATAATTTTCTCTGATTCTAGGGACTCGATTTTCAATTCTAAGGACCTGAATCGGGTCCCTAAAACACCTTTAAAAAAACTGCCCAAATCCATCATTATATTTAGTAGGTATTTAGATAAATGACCTTTATCTAATCCCATAAATCTTACAAGCATGTCTAGTTTTGTGTACAGTATATTATAATTGTTTAAACATCACTTTCCAACATAGTGATAAGTCACTGTTTCAGATACCCTAAATATATATTTGTGATGCTGATAACATTTCATTTTGCACATTCGTTCTGTTTTTCTTGCAATGAAACAACAAAAACCTGGAAGCTTATTTAGGGGTGGCAAACTTCACAATGATAACGTGTGAATAAGTTTCACATTACAGAAATTGTGCTTCTTTTTACTACTAGGCTAGAAATTCTCCAATTAGTGGATCTTCCACACAGCAATAAAAAGCATCTGTTTCAACAACATATGCAATAAATGACCAAAGACATGTAGTAGGATTCGATTTGACCGACAATTTTATCCAGTTTAGGCAAAGATCCGGATTAACTGAAGATGGTTGTTTCTAGCCTGACATCATCCAAGTAGTGAGATATCAGTGAAAATTACTTAAATTGAACACATTTACAACCCAACAGCAGACTTTCGCACAAAAGTAAAATGAATTTATTGATGCATTTACATCGTGCATCGGACTAGCAACCACCATATCCAGTTAGTTATGAACAATCTGAAGTTCATAATTTTAGATTAATTGGCTGCGAAAATCTGGGATTTTGGACTGATTTCTGTGACTGGTCCATAAGTGGTCACTCTATTTGGAAGGTAATGCCTTCCTGATATCTTACTGAGTACAATACACTCAGACACTCAGGGGTAATGCTCTGCACACTAAATACTGATCCACAGACTGAAACCGTGGTGTGGTGACATGCTTTGAGTGTTAATATTTTCAACATAAGCCATGCCCGTGTGTGACGCGGTAATCATCTCTACGATTAGTCGAATGTTGCACACAGTTGCAGCCATTGCTATGATAATTTATATGCTTGTTGGTGATCATTAGCATGCTTCTGTTGTCTGAAAGCTGCTGAAGCTTTCCTAGAGACATAAATCCAGATTACAAAATGTGAAAAGAGCAGATTTTGTCCGATATTGGCAAAGAGCCAGATTAAAAAATCCAGATAAACTGAAGATTTTTATAAAGAAAAACATTAGAAACCATTCGTACCACTGGTTTATCCGGTTTTGGCAAAGATCTGGATTAACCGAGGTTTACTGTACTTCTGCTTGCATTAAAAACTTTTAAAAACACAATCTTCCCAACTTACATGATGAACAATACACCAAAAACAAAATATGCTTCAAACACTATTATTGGAACACACTTTACCTTGTGTTACAATTACCTGGCCAGTCTGTCGATATTTTAGCTTGGTATGGCTGGGAAGATCTCTGCTGCTGTACTGCTTTGATAACTTTCCTAAATCACTTTCACCTCTAGCTGTGCCTCCCTTGGCTGGTGCAAAGGTAGCTCTATGAGCTGTTGACATGCTTTGTAAGTAACAACTAGGATAACACTAAAGTTACAGAAAGTCTATAAACTCACTGAATTTTAGAAAAAATATAAAAGTAAATATTGTCTGCTGGAGATTTTACAGTGACGACGGGTATGCCTGTCCTGATAAAAGGGTCAGTTTGTCATTCAAACAGCGTGGGTCTCGTGGTGTAGCGGTTGTTAGGCATTAAGGCTGGTTTTAGGTTCAACTCATACCTTGCCGACTTAACTTTTTGTGTTTACTTTTTTTCAGGCTTACGTGTTACTTTTACAGGTTCGTGTTAGGTTAGTGTTAGCTTAGGGTTACGTTAGGGATAGGTTAGTGTTAGGTTAACCTTAGCTTAGGGTTAGCTTAGCATTAGGTTCGTTACGGTTAGGTTTAGGATAGGGTTAGGTTAAGGCTACGGTTAAGGTTAGGTTTAGGGTTTACATTTTATGTTTACTATTACTTTGTTCCTACCAAGCCTACTGCACTCTCGCCGTGCATTACTGTCACGTCACAGGTGGCATATGAATAACTTTTCAAATTCCAAGATCCACAGGGCAGGCGTACCTATAGCTATACCCACTGCCTTACATCAAAACATGAAAACAAGTAGAATTCAAGTTTGCTTGACTGGCACTTATCAGTCACAACAACAGCTTCTAATATACTGATTTCTTAGTGTAAGAATAACTGGACATGTGGTTGCATTGTGGATAACAACAGTTTCTATCACACAGTATGTATCTGTTGTATGGGGATTTGCCTTGTATTTTATAAAATGCAAAAAACAAATGAAATCTTTCAAATCTGTTGCTTTTCCGTCAGTCATATGCTTCATCTTCAAACAGATATAAGTAATACATATCATATTAATGCAGAATGTAACACACAAAGCAATTCGGAGAACTTTTCACTGAGCGGGTGGTGACTAATATTCACAATTGTTCTGCTCACTTCCCAGTCTGGATTTAGTGGCAAGCGCACGCACGATTTTTTTGACAGGTGTAGTTTCACGCGGCAAGAAATAAATCAATTTACTTGTTACCCGCAAAAACAATCACGTTCCATTCATTTTTTCACAGCGAAAGCCAAATTTCGTTTAAACGTTTTTCAGTAAGGTCTTCAATTGCAAACCATTAGTTTTGACAGGTATCCCAAACAAAATTACGAACTTAGCATTGTTGATAGAGCCAGATTTCCTCGACATAATTTTAATTCTTTCAATAAGTTGTTAAGTTGACAACTTCCCACCTGAGTGTTGTAAAATCCCTCATCAAAATACTTTTGTTTAATTTTAATCAAATAAAAAAATATGTTTTCACAAATATATTTCTCAAATTTAGAGTTTCATTAGATTACTTTTTCGAAGTCTAGCAGATTTTAAAATTTACAAAATGAACATGTCTTGTACAAATCAGTGGTGTACAGGATCCGGTTTTTGGAGTCCAATCCGGCCGGATATTTGAATTTTTTGGATTTGGATTGGATTCGATATTGTTTTCCTTTCAACCGGATTCAGATCCGGATTATCCAAATGAAAAAATTTTGGCCATGCAAAAATCTTGGTACTGAATAAGAGTTGTATGAGGAAAAATTACGATCTTTCGAAACCATGTAGCTTGCTAAAAATCTACTTGTCTGATTCCTCTCGATAGACTGCAATGTTCCCAACCGCTCGTGATCCCAGACTGAGAACATCTCAAGCAAGATGTAGTTTGGAGCTGTGTGAAGATGAGCATAATTGATTCTATAGTTTTATTATGACGCAGCCCGTCGTATTTCAGATGAGACAGGTTTATTTTTGATATATGTTCATTATTATATCATACTGTAGTAAAATGTTGGTGTTTATCAAAGCATTTACAAAGATTTTTTCCGCATTGAACTAAGTACACCAGTTTCTACCTCATCGGCGTAGCGCACTTGTCTAACTCAAAAAAGTGGCCTTACCTCACAGCTAAGTGAGAGTAATAAACATGGTGAAAACATATTGACAATTTGACCATGTTGTTGTAGGTTGAAATACACCTGAACAGAGAACGAAAACTTATGAGTGTTGGATTTAACAAAAAATGTCAAGGTTGTTGTTTATTTTCTAGGACTGGAGGAGTGCTGGAAGTTCAGTTTGGAAAGAGTAAGAGTTTTAAATAGAATAGGGATTGAGGTGAACATTCATTCACATTGCACTGCTTTCAGAAATGATAACATTGGACATAAAATTATCGTGGTGGTTCTGTAATGGTTAAATTTATGTACAAAAGCTGTTGGCATTGCGTGGAGTCCAGCAGGTGCATAAATGCAAGCTAGTTGGAGACTATCATTTGATTTAAACAACTCCATTAAAGCGCATAAGATAATTGTTCACAGCTATAACTTGCACCACCATATAGAAAAAGAATTGTGTGCTTCTCGTCAAGATCTCTTATAAACTGATTCTGATAGGCAGTTGTAGCCATGGCATTAAAGACAAAGTATGTTGGCAGTGTCTATTTTGCCTCATGAGGCAACAACACTGCTGGAGCTCTTTTATCTTTAGAAAAACATAATTGTTTGAAAAAGTCTTGACAAGTTCAAAACGCATAGCTTTCTCTAGTGATAACGACATCTGCAACGGCTTAGTCCAATGGACAAGTGTTGTCATGGTTTCAGTGCTGCTTCTGACAAGCTATATTAGTGGATTCTTATTTGTTTGGGTGAACTGAAGACTAACCTAAATCCTAAACCCTAACCCATATCTTCTTGTGCATATCACACTTGTCAGATGACCACTTCAACCAATTCTGTCTGGCTAAAGGCAAAATAGCCAGAAACTTTTGCCCCATGCGGCAAAATAGACACTACCAAATATTTTGGCTTATGTGCAACTGAATGGGTGGTTTCGGATTTGGATTGGATATCGGAGCCGAAAATTTTAAATTTTCAGATACAGATTGGATATGGAGTTTATAAAACAATTTCAGGTCGAATCCAACTGCGAAATTTCCATATCCGTACACCACTGGTACAAATGCAAAAACAAGGGCCGATGCAAACAATTCTGCCCCAGTCATTGCTAAGGTTAGGGTCGATCTGCAATATTTATGACATGGGCTAAAATTTGGAAGTGTGGACGTAGAACAACCATTACATTTTGCCTGTTTGTGATTGTTTTCAATTTTTGTACTTGGACCATTATGAAAAAAATCACGAGAACACTAAATTTTACTCCCGTTCCTTCATTTTGGGATGGACACGACATTAAAACTAAACACATAGATTTGTCCTAATGATAGCGATGCATCAGATGATTTGTCTGACAAATGCCACAGCATAATTTCGGTGCTATTCAAGTGATAAAATCTGAAAGTTTAAGAAGACATCTGAATCAGAGATGAGCATTAGACTGGACTTGGATTGGACTGGATCCAGACTATGACGAATTTTGTTGATTTTGGATTGGATCCGGACTGTAAAATGATTTAGAAATTAAGGATTTAGACTGAGTTAATGAAAAAGCATTGTGTAATTTTTGTCATTTAAAAGCTGTTTTTTGTTAATTTGTTTGGAATTAGTTTGACTTGGATTTTAAATTTCTTAAACATTTTGGACTATGATTGGACTTGGACTGATTTTTAAAAGTTCAGGACTGGATCTGGATCGCAAAATATGACAGTCCGCTCATCTCTGATTTGAATGTGTCTTTTTTGCATTATATCGTTATTTTTGGTAATACATCTACAGTATTACTGGGCTAGGATTTTATCATTTTGATAAAAATTCCTACAAAATTTTTATTCGGTTCAAATACAATTACCTACGTGGGAAATCAAAAAACCTAAGTTGTTTTAGAAATTTCAGAAATCGATTGGAGTTATTGTTGTAAATTTAGCCTAAAAAGATGTTTCATTTTTTGATTGCTTGTGGACTACACGTCAAGTCAAAACTATTTTCTGCCTATTGATATTGAGCCTATTGATACTGAGGCTGTATTTCGCTGAAAACATGATAAGAGCACTCGCGACTCAAAAACTTGTTAACAATGCCATTCATCCACACTCTCCAGCCAAGTATGGAAGAGAAGTCAACACGTTTTTTACCTATACTTATTCAAATTATTCCGCCAGTGCGAGTCAAAACTTGCACTTAAAATAGTTTGCTTGCTGGGAAATTAATAACAATAAATCATTTAATAACAGTCAGAAAACACATAACGTAACGGTTCGATGTAGAGTCGGAATTAAAACGACGACGAACAAAAGCGTTGGGCGTTCGAATGCGCCACAGGAAACAGCAACCAACTGCGGTTATGTAAGTTTGCAGGCTATTATGTCGGTAGTCGAACTGCTCACAAACAAGTACATCGCTTTGAATCACGAATGGAATATTACTGGGAATTATGCACTAAGAATGCACAAAATATTAAAGCACTAATGTGTCCACTATACGCCGAAGGGGGACCGTGCTACGTTACTAACCTACCCAAACTTAAACTTTCTGTCAAAGCTGCATGTGTAATGTTGGTGCGGGGCGCGCAGTGTTTTGTGACCTTGGAGTCCGTTGCCAACAAAAAAACAACGGAACTGCACGGTTTTATACATGTTTTCTGTTTCAAGCGTTTCGTACTTGGCATGTTAAGTTTCAGCAGTTGCTGCAAAACTGTTCGATAGTTGCTGCTGTTTCAATAGTTATCCTACTTGCACTTGTCTTCTGAAGGTTAAATTTTGTTCTTAATTGTAAACATTCCTTCTCGAAGAGATCTGATGAGACAATCTCTTTCCTTACTTTGTTTATTGCCTTCAGGATTTAATTGATTACCCCAGTGACCATGGCAACCGAAGAAAGGAGTTTTCCAAGCCGAAACCAATTAAAATTAATTTGAGATCTTTAATCCAACAAGGGCGTCTAAATAATTTGTAGAATATGTCCATTGAAACCGAAATTATCAGACTGAAGTTTGAACAAAATTCTGAAGGAATTTGTGAATACTAAAGGCGAGGCCACACGTAGGCCCACCCGAAGTAAACCGCAGCCATCAGTACAAGTTAGTTTGTTTTATTGTCTGACAGCTTTTCGTCCTGAGCGAACTGCTGCCTTCAGAGCTCTTCTGACAGCTACTGATCACAACGGCTACAACGCAAAAAGCAATCCGAAGTCCGAAATCCAAAGTAGCGCATCAGCTAACGTTAATTTCAAAAAGTGTAGGCATGTTTTTAATCATTTTTTGTTGTGGGTTATCTCAAACTATGCCACTAAAAATGAGAAAAGCTCATCCACAACAGAATATGTTGTTAGACATGTGCTTGTGAACGACCTTTGTTGATAAATTTTGGATAGTTTGTCATAATTTAACAATCTGCAAATCATTTTGTTTTAGGAAGTTTTAGCCACTCCACATTAGTAGACCCATTTACATTTTATTGCAGAAAAACTTGTTTTATGAAAACAAATTTAATGTATTAATTTTGCTTGATGTAATATCATGTGAAGTGGTTTATGATCAAATAACAAAATATCATTTGAAAGCATGTGAGGTCCCTTGTATTATATCTGTCAATGAGTCTTTTGTTGCTTGAATATGCTTCATTGTTATATGTGAGGCAATGCTATTTTATTACGACCGATCAACAAAAATTTATAATAAACTTTATTGATGCTTATGTAAGAATTCACTGCAGTTTCTTTTATAAATGATAGCCATGTAAAAATTTAGCTTTGCTGGATTTTAACTTGTTACTTGTGTGTAACACCACTGGTAAGATTTATCTATTCATTTTGCAGTGTGGTTTTGAATGCATAAATCAGTGATGGACTAGGCTACCTCAACCAACCATTTTTAAAAGTTTCCTTTAACAAAATTGTATTTACAACTTACAGTGTGTAGAAAGATGACAAAGAGAGATAAAATTACAACTTTTTCAATCAATCAGTTAGTTATACTGTTCAATGAATACTGGAAGGAGTTGAAGCTGTGAACAACTTTTTTAAGCATTATTCTTGTTGCAAGTTCAAGCTGCTTTCCACAGCAGGTTGTTCGTTCTTCAGCAAGATCACAAGAAACACTAAAATGGCGTGCTTTTGAGATCAACTTGTAATGATACAAAATTTAAATGGCAATGTATGAGGAAAGAACATCAATGATTCCAGCAAGCAGTCTGGTTGTGACGTCAACACGCGACATGGTTGCTACGGTGGCGTTCGTATTTCGCATCGTTGCATCCAGTGCACACGGGGGAAAACCCTTTTGTTCTGACAGCAGCGGATGCGTGTGGTTTGAAGCCTCTGATACTGACGGTTCAGTACTGAAACGGAACGTGTACGTGTGTCCCCGCCTTAAAAGCACGAGAAATAAGTTTTTCTTAGCAAAGGCATTTTTGGATTGTAGTCAACAACAGCGTAAAGTGCGCTGATTTGATTTGTGTGTTCTCCCGTGTTATTGTTTACTTGTATTTGACCGGTATGTTCCATTCAGCTTCCTCATGATTGTGCAGCAGAGGTGAACGGAGTCTCATTTATTTGACTCTGCATCCACTTCGACTCCGTAAAGTGTTGTTCCATATCCGCTCCTCCTCTGCAAATCATGGAAAAATTCAAATCCGACCCCGCCTTGACTCTGCAAATTATTCTAAATACTACAGTAACTTGTAGCCTTACGCATGTTGTTTGACAGTTCTGCTCAAGCAGGCTTCAGATAGAATTTTACCTTGCACAAGGCTCTCACAAAGACAAATCCAATAATTCCAAGAACAGTACCAAAAATGCCCATTTTACAAAAGAAATCCCTACATCTGGTTACAGACTATAATGCAAGGTTAAATATTGTGAGTGATGTGATGGTCACGGTGCAGCACAAAAATCGGAGTGCCATGATAAGTGTTGAAAATAGAACCAAACATGAATTGCAAAATAAACTGAAATCATTAATTTTACACATTTGTAAACTTCACAAAAAGGGTCAAAAGTTTTAAACTAGGAACAAAATCCCTAAAAGTGAGAACACTGACCGTGCATCACTGGATATGCTCCAATTACAAACAACAAAACGTCAGAGGTGGCCAGAGTAACTTTGTCCGAATGGTGTACAGGATCCGGATTTTGGACTCCAATCCGGCCGGTGTCAAGCGAAATTTCTGACTTGCAAAATTTCTGATTCACACCACATGCGCATGCACAAAGTGATATTCTGCATATGAAATGCACTGAGAAAACTGATAATTTGGGCTCAGGGTTTAGTGTTTAGTAAGTGTGTCGGGTAAGGGTTTGTGTTAGGGTTAGAGAAATAAACATAATTTAGATCTAAGAATAAGTTCAATATTTTTCAGTGATTATAGTCATTCTCGTACTGTAGCTTGTTGTGGGTATCTGACATCAGGGCTGCGGAGCCAGGAGCCTTGGAGCTGTCTTTTTCGGTGTATCCGGAGCCGGAACCGGAGCTGCTTTTAAAATTTAGCTGGAGCCGGAGCTGGTGGTTACTTTAGCAGCTCCTGCTCCAGACCTTTTCTGCACACTGACAGTTGCCATGGTTCGCTCATGCTGCGTGACTAATAAACTTGATCGAAATAGGTCGCCGCAGCAAAATCCAAGGGTCGGTTCTACCAGAGATGCGTTTTTGTTTCAAGTTGGGACTTGTTCACATCAGACTGTGGAATTACTGCCGAGTGTGGTGTGGACCAGTCAGTTAACACCAGCTCAGCGCATGTTTGTGCATTTTGCGAGATTAAGTCCTTGTGCAAAAACGCAAAGTGTGCCACATACACACTTTTTGTGGCACAAACAGTCACCATCAATGTTGCCACTACTGGGGATTTTTCACTAGATCTGGGGTTTTCCTGTTTTATCTGGGGTTCTGGGGGTTTTATTGAAAATCTGGGTTTGTTTGACTCTGGTCAAATTTTAGAAATGTATTTAGTATTAGTGTATTTTCCATTCAAGAATACAGTAGTTTCATAGGCGTAATGTGCAGAGTCAGTGCTGTAGCCATTATCCGGTAGGATAGTGAGTTTGCAACCGGATCCGGATATACAAAAAGTGCTTTCAAATGGGAACCGGATACGGATCCGGATATCCGAAACGCTTGTATCGATATTTCGAAGATTCAGACTTTCGGAAAAAGTTGCACATTGCACAATCATGCATTTTGTTATTTTCAGAAGCATCTTTTTCAACCTTGTGTGCCATGACTCCAAGTCTGTCTATGATGTAATCGCTGTACCGTAGTGTAATCTCATTCCCCTCATTGCTAATTGGACCCGCCAAATTTGTTAGCATGAAACTGTTCCTGGTGTGTCAAGATAAGGCTCTTTCAGTATAGATTAAAGACGTTTTTTGCTGCGTATCTGGACTAAGGCTAGTTACTACAGGCCTACTGTGATTTAGTCTAGACTAACTAGAACACTCAACTCTTTTAATGTGGTCTGTAGTCTACACCAGGCTTTGCAGTCTTCACGCCTGTTCTACGTGAGCCTGCATTGACTGGTTGTTGGATGGTACCAGGCCAGATAGCTTTTTTCTTTTTTAAACATGATGTGCAAAATTGTTGTTTTGTGACATTGACTTGTTAGACTGAATTTTTAGTTAGCAATTCCAATATAAAAGACATATTTTAGCCAGTGTACTGTTGTGTATTGTTTGTGGACTAGCATTGCTATACTAGTTACAGGTAAGCTTGGGTAAAGTGCAACAATGGGTAGGATTAATAAATGAATTATGAATGTGAACTCATGGATGGTGTCAAAATCTAACCATTGTTACCAAAGAAATGACTAATGAAAAGCATGGTGTGCCAACAGAACCGTCACCAGAAAATCTTCAATAGAGGCGCTTTACATTTGTGCAGTTGGGCTTGACATTCTGAAATTTGAACAAACATCACTGTTTTATAGTGCTTCATATTTCAATTAAGGGGGCTTGGAGCTTTGTTTCGGAGGGTCTATGCTCACCAAAGCCTCGGGGACGATGGGACTGTGTGGCAAAACTTAAGCTTGCTTTTTAATGCAATTGACTCAAAAAAGTACTTAGGTTACGCAATATGTCAAGCTTGCAAGATATGTCAAACTTTCTGTTTATAAGCATGACAGGGCCCAAAGTGGTGTTGCAACCTCTCAGTTGGCGTTGCATTGAATGTGCGATTCACCACGAACGGGATGTACGCGAAGAATAACACCCATACATATGTGGCGCGAATAAGCACAAATAGAGTGATCCCAATGGAGTGATCTTGGTGAGTGATCTCTAATAATGCTTGTGAAGCTAGTGAACAGTTGATAGTACTTACTAATGGTGATGACAAGAGTGATCTTGTGATCTCTATTGTTGCTTGCTGCCACAGTGTGAAGCTTTGCGCACTTGCCGCTCAGGCTTTCCGACCGCAACAGTGGCACAACGCATTCAGGCAGGTAGTGTGTATTCTGCTTCATGAGGCAAAACCTGTGTTGGAACTGCAGTGCATCCTCGATTATCCGACCATGTTGGGCAACCTTTTTCCAAAATCTTGGCCGGATAAGAAAAGTATCTATCTTAGGGTGCCGACCGTCCACCACCTACACCACACTTAAAAGAACCTCAAGAAAAAAGAACGAAAAAACGAAACTAGTATGAGAACAAGCTTAGCCACAAAACAATTTAAATGCTAAACGAAACAGTTTTTTTTTCACTGTAAAACGTGTAGATTTTAGACTAAATAATTGAATGTACCTCCCTGTTGAACCCGGCCGGTTAATCGAGGGCCGGAAAATCGAGGATGCACTGTATTTTGCCTTCATTTGAACAAAATTCACTGAAGTAGTCATGTGACAAGTACAATATGCAGAGACAATTGGTTTGGGTTTAAGAGTTTATGGTTAGGGTTTGGGATGAGTGATTATAATTAAGGTTCACGGTCAAGTTTTAGGTTTAGTGGTTCAGCGTTTAGAGTTAGGGTTTAGCCTGCAGTTCTCTTAATGCAAGCAAGAAGCTGCTAACTGCTTGCCAGCTCTGAAGCCATTACGACACTTGTCCATGGATGTGGGACTAAGCTGTTACAGATGTCACGGTCAATTAAGTAGGACATGTGTTCCAAACTTGTCATGTGACTACTTCAGCCAATCGTGTTAAGCTAAAGGCAAAATAATTTCGGCAGTTACTTTGCCTCATACGACAAAATAGACACCACACAAAAATGTATGTTGTGCATCACAACACACTTTCGGATAGTTTTCAGATACGGATAGTATAATTTTAACCAAAACAGGTATCATACTATCCGGAAATCATACTATCCATATTTTGAAAGCTATCCGAAAGTGTATTATGATGCACAACGTACCTTTTTTTCTTTGTCTATTTTGCCTTCAGCTGAACAGCATGGGTTGAAGTAGTCACATGACAGGTTTGGAACGCATATCCTTCTTAGTTGAACATGACATCTGTAACAGCTCAGTCTCATGCATGGCAGTGGTGAGCACTGAGCATGGACAAGATCAGGATTGGATATCCTGCAGGATACTTGCGATTTTTTTGGATCAGGATTGGATTTGGATATTTATTTTTGAAAACAATTGGATCAGGACAAGATCAGGATATTTGTTTGATTTCTATGACGAAATTTCCCTGAGAGTGATTCAAGATGTCACAAATGATGGTGGTAGTGTTTTATTTGCTACGGTTTTTATATTCACAAAAAATCAAAGAATTTTGTCTGTGTGTGCTGCACTCATCACAATCAATAATAATTCGTGTTACTTTATCGTAAATTTTTTGGCGAAGTGGAAATAGTACACTGCTCTTACATTGTTGGTATGCTGCTTTGTTCGTTGTGCTGACTGGCATACGATGTGTGTGTTTTGTAGGCTAAAAATACTCTATTTCATGGGTGGCCAACTTGTCTTCGACTGGGATCGAAAAGAAAATTTCTTGATAACTCGCGATCGACTGTTCGGTAACAAAGTAACAAATACGAAATACCAAAGTAGAGTATCACATGTGCAAATGCAGTGTAGGCTACCATCGCCTTAGATGCACAGACAAAATATAAACGAAAGTGTCTGTTACGCCTAAATCATGACTGCCATGCAATAATAGTAAAACATAGCCTACTACAATACTTCTGCGAAATTTGCCGAACTAGCCTATGGTCAGCCATCGTATAGTGGACACATTAGTGCTTTAATGTTTTGTACATTCTTACTGCGTAATTCCCAGTAATATTCCATTCGTGATTCAACGTGATGTACTTGTTTGCGAACAGTCCGACCGTCCACATGATAGCCTGTAAACCTACATAACTGCAGTCGGTCGCTGTTTCCTGTGGCGCATTCGAACACCCAACGCTTTTGTTCGTCGTCATTCTAATTCCGACTCTACATCGAATCGTTACGTTACGTGTTTCTGACTTCACGCCCAAGTGTATTGGCGTTTTTGTTGTATATCTGAATATAACCGAAAGAAGCAATCAATTTAGAGTACTACTGGAGAGTTATCAGCGAACAAAGTGGTGAGAGCCTTTTAATTCGCCTTGCTTCGGCTTGGCAACGTCAAGACATCAGGTTGCTTAGTTGCGAGACCGACCTGTGCTCAATCGCAAGAGGCACCATAAGAACATACGTGACCAGCCAATTGTTGGATAACTTTTATGTACTTTCTTTAATATTGATTGAAAAATGATCTCTTTAGGTATGTTGTCAACTCAATGCAAAATCAGGCGCGATCAAGTGACACCAAGTGACACTCAGCGATCGACCTGTTAGCCACCCCTGGTATATTTCAGTGTTTAAGCTACATTTCTTTTCGTTAGATTTTTGAACATTCTCAAGTTTTATACAGTCAACCTTTGTTAAAAGACAGTTTCAGCTTGTAGTTTTTGTATGCTACATATTTTACTATATTTGAAAAATGATATCCAAACCGACTCCTGTTTTGGTTGAAATCCTATTATTCGTATCCGAAAACCAGTGATAGCGTGACTCGAGTCCATGACTCCACTCGAGTCACAATTTTTGGTGACTCGGACTCGACTCGAGTCACGTTGAGAATTAATGATGACTGGACTCGAGTCGAGTCACGTTTTCACACAATGACTCGACTCGGGTTAGAGTCATTTTTAAAAATATCTCAGTTCCTGATAGACAAACCCAGTTCGTTCGCACACAAGGAAATGAGCATCTTTTGCTTCAGTGATGATCAAGATTGGCACAGATATTCTGTTTTGACTGTCTAGTCGTGCTTAACTACATTTTAAGCATCAAGTGTCACCAACTTGAATAGAGGTAGGCCTGAGACTTTGCTTTCACTGATTGATCAGCAGGGCACAATATATTGACAACTTATCGTGGTTTAATGTAGTATTTGCATATCGTGATCATGGCAATGGGCCTCATTCTGTTAGTTTGAGTCTTTTCCAAATACCACTAATGGGGTGCAAGTTTTTTAGATTCAAATCCAATCCAAAAACTATATTGCAAAATATAATGCAAATACGAAAACCAAATCTTGTTTAAATCCAAATTTCTGCCACTGTTATTAGCCTCAGCCCATGTGGCAACGTGATTACGCCACATGCAACGTAGGATTCGTAGCAGCAACAGAAGAGTGAACCAAGTCAAATGTCTGATCTCAATTGCTATTATGCTGAGGATCGTCGGTTCAACTCTTTCTTTGGTTTTCTCAGGGTGACACAGCATTATGTCCAGACATGGGGTAATCGTCAATCGTAATCGATTACAGTTTTTGAGTAATCGTAATCGATTGAACTGACCAGAAATGGTCAGCTAATTTAATCGCAATCGACGATTATTTTCGCGATTAAATTTGGAAATTTTCACCCTACGTCACTGTGCGATGAACCGCGGTTGTGGTAGCTGGGTTTCCTCCTTTATCATCGTTTGGTATGGTTATGTTTCAAGGCAGGCTATTTACCGGTCAGTATGGTTTAAATCCAGATGGTCCATGGTCAAGCACAGCGTTTGTAGCCTGTTCTCGCTTTGTTACACCTAGCCTTCCTGTTGGCCGCAAGAAGTGACGCTAGTAAGCAAGGCGTAGCCAGGGGGGGACTGAAGGGGCTGAAGCCCCCCCTTAGCATTCAGAATATTTATGTTTATTTTCTTAGTTTTTCACCAACATTGTAAGTCGAGATCGGGTGCACTGCAGAATGTTCATTGGCAGTACCACAAGGCGTAGCAACACATTTGTTATCAAACCAAGCGGTTATGAATTTTCGAGATTTGAGAAATATTGAAGCAGCTTTCTTCATTCCTGCGTGGTTTGTACTACCATATATAACAAGAGCTGGGTGTTACCGTGCCCTGCCAGCGTGGAAACAAGCTTGGCATCTTAAATACCAACAGTTTCGATTGATGTGTAGTTTATACGTCACAAAACTGGGATCTTCCTAATGTGCACACGTGGATGATATGCATCAGTGTTACCACTTCTGATGTTTTGAGAGAAATTTCTTATATCTCATGTTTTGGCAGCAAATCTGATGTTGCCTGAGCTGTTGTTTTTTCCCCAGTTTTATATCCTTTCAGGATGAACATACTTAGATTCATAATTTTTAAGTTTCTTTCATCAATTTCTCACTCTCATGTGTGTTTGATAATCGTTCCAAACTGAAGAAGCTCTCTTCCTAGCATTGGGAATAACATAACACGTTACACATATAAGCGATTTTTCCATTTAATGGCGATACTTCGCTCGATTTCGGATTCAAGGTGGGTTATCGCACTTTGCTAGGTGTTGGTACAGAACCGTTGCCAGAAAGTCTTCAATAGGGGTGCTTTACGTTTGTGTAGGGGGGCTTGACATTCTAAAATTTGACAAAAACTTCACTGATTTAAAGTGTTTCATATTTCAATTTTGGGGGACTTGGAGCTTTGTTTGGGGGGCTAACCCACCAAAGACCCCTGTGGCGACGGGGCTGTATTGGTAATGGAAGCATTTAGCTTATAACTGTATTGTAAAAATCTGGTGTTGAAAAAGGCAACAATCTGATCTTAACGAGACTGACCCCAGTGGCAAGACTGTCTGATATGCAGTGCGAGTGACCGCTAGCTGCAGGCTGAATTAATTAGCTATTCTGCTAATCAGTTGTACGCCGCTATTTAGTCAGCAAAAAGTGTTGAGTGAAATATGACAAGTTTGTGGTGAAATTAAAAAGACATTCATCTTCGTATGAAACAGATCAGGGTGACAAGCCTCGAAAAGTTTTTATTGACCGGTGTCAGATGAGTAGGCCTACCTGCCCACCGGTAGAAGAGCAGCCACAGGCGTCTGGTGCAACTGGTAGCTACCACGTTGCGGCGAATCTCCCAAGCAAGCATAAGATCGTAGGCGCACGTCAAGGCTCTTTACTGGAGGGGCGGAAAACATTTGCCCTAAAAATGAACAATTTGCCCTGAAACTAACCTTTTCAGTCAAATGAGAAGGGTGCCAAAAACCTCTATCCGCAGGGGGCCAGAAAATCCGTTCTATGAAGTTGAATTCGTTTATAATGGCTTCGTCTGTAAAGTCATTTAGCCTGTAACGTTACATTTTGTTTGGTCCCGATGGCATCTTTCCTTTGCATTTTTAATTCGCTTATAACGTCAATTCGACAATAACGTTATTTATGCAATCCCCTTGAGGTGCCGTTATAGGCAAATTCTGTAGTTACCTTGCTTGTTAACTCAAGGGGGTGAAGTTTCTTGCGTGTTGTTTACTCCCAGACAAGAAAATTTATGGTAACTGCTTTTACTGATGCAAATATGTACACGACTTCAATGGCGCAACGCAATGTTTTAAAATCGACGGTTCTGGATCGAAGAGTCTGACTTCTTGCACCTGCCTGTGTTATCGTTGCTGTGCGCTTGAGCAAGGCACTTAAAGACGCACCATCAAAGGGGTCAAGCAATCCGCACGTACGTGCGTCCCGCTTCTAAAACTCCTGTTAATCAAAAAGATCTATCATCTTAACACCCTGCACCTCTACCCAGCGCAAACTCGAAAACGAACAAAGAAAGAGCAACCGAATTCTTATATCAAGCAGTTGAACAACCGACATCCGATTGTTAAATTTTTACGGAAAACGAGGGCTTGGTCCAGATCAAATTCATTATAACCATTCACGTCTTTGGTCCAGATTACACAATACACTAGCCCAAATTACACGGATAATCCCCAAGTGAATATATACTGTTTTGAACATTTTTTCACCGTGGAGGATTTTTTAGCAACATGCGCTTGCCCTGAAATTTTTGATTGTATTGAATGTACTTTTTACATTTAGGATTTTTGAGCAACTTGCGCTGGCCCTCAAAAACAGAGTGTGCCCTGAAATTTTTCACTGTACTGAATAAATACTTTTTATCATTCAGGATTTTTGAGCAACTTGCGCTTGCCCTAAAAATCAGAGTGTACCTTGAAATTTTTCGCTGTATTGAATATATTTTTACATTCAGGATTTTTGAGCAACTTGTGCTTGCCCTGAAAAGCAGAGTTGCAAAGAAATTTCTAAGTGTATCGAAATATTATTTATCATTCAGGATTTTTGAACAACTTGCGCTTGCCTTGAAAAACAAAGTGTGCCCTGGAATTTTTCACTGTATTGAAATATTTTGTACCATTCTGG
>Ga0210059_1003503_pt1 | contig 25140 bp, 8 predicted proteins | sample Ectturendosymbi2_FD_188042 | JGI IMG/M metagenome (GOLD analysis project Ga0210059, IMG submission 188042) | Ecteinascidia turbinata endosymbiont from Florida, USA - Sample 2 (SPAdes) (version 2) | ecosystem: Host-associated > Tunicates > Ascidians > Unclassified | place: Key West, Florida... | reverse complement strand
CAATTTTTGTAACCTTGAGGTTTGATCTTAGCAACAGTGCGTAATTTTTTCTTTTTGTTTCATATGTCGACTTTTGCGCAGGACTGAAGATGTGTAATACACGAAACTAGTTTCCTTACGCAATAAATTGCGATAGATTCGCTTGGTGTGGGTCACTGTTGTGGCTTTACAAATATTGCACACCAAACTCATTCAACATCAACTTGGCTATGTGTGGCCTACCATCTAACATGAAATGCTCTTCACACAAAACATGACAAACATCACTTTTATTTTTGAAACCTCTCCAAATACAAAACCTAAAGAGAAAAAAAGGGGGGGACATAGCATATTATGTCCCCCCGTCTGAAAAAGTGGGGGGGACACGTCTCCCGTGTCCCTCACCAAGTTGCGCCCATATATATAACCTATCTAATTATAAGAACAACCATAATTCTGATGCCAGTTGCGAACCCTACAGAACTGCACAACAAGATCTATTACAAGCGTTGTTACAAACATCCATGATTACCTTTCCTAGGTCATGTGTTCTCGTATTTCACGTTATACCGATGACGTGTATCCACTGTACTTGAACTAATCTAACTGCAAGGTGGGAAATGCAAAATCACCTCAAGAAACGTTTCGATTCATGGCATGTATTTTCCAATTTCCACTTACCATGTCAAGAATCATAATTTAAAATGGACTAATTAAAAAGTATTATTATAAGACTTTTGATTTCGTTGCGAAAATGCCAAGCGAAATTCCAAAAGGAAACGATGATATCTTAGATAAAAACTAGATTGAAAAATGCAAAAGGCAAAATGTTACAATACAACATGATTTCTTCGCAAACTTCAGATGAAACACTTTTTTGGCAGAGTTGGGCGCAGTAGCGAAAAACCGTCAGAAATTTTTTCTTGTAAAAAGTATTTTTGCAAATTATTTTTGTGGTAACGTAATCGTTTTCAAGTTTCAATGGCTTTTTCAAATGATGAAATATTTTTTTTGAAAAAAGGTTTTCATTGATTTTTGAAATATAAAAAATTTATGTAGGAAGTTTTCAGGATGTTCAAAAGATTCACGGGCTGCTAAGTATTATATTTTGTACCATCGTTACGTATAAAATCTTAACAATTCTTCAGCCAAATTGTGCTTTTAAGGCAGCTATGTTCAACCCGCGGCCCAGTCGAGGGTTTTGTGTGGCCCAGTTTAGGTCTTCTTCGCCATAGTAAAATTATCCTACATATATGTAGGTAAGGTATACTCAGTGGCGTAACTAGAGGTTTGAGCCAGGGGGGGAAAGCTTAGCTGAAGGGGCTCCACTAGCCAAAACTCAGAAATAGGTTAAGAAATGATAGTGAATCTCTGGATGTCGTGGATGTCTGTACTAGATAAAAACGTAAACACCCCGAAAAACGCAAAAATACAACAAATTAATGAATACTAAATATCAAAATATCAACTAGAGGGGGACCAGTTTTTACATTTAGCTGCCAGGGGGGCGCCTCGCCCCTTGCCCCCATCAGTTACTCTACTGGGTATACTGACAACCTGCCTTTATTTTGAAAATCATGAATTAGACGTTTTGGACGCAGGTGGTCCTTAGTGCCAATATATCGCGTCTTTTACCATTGCAATTAGGATTCGAACGCTTTCAGTACATTAGCTTAAGCTAAATTTACTTTGCTAAGATCAAATTAAGCTATTCAATGTGCAGTCCTCATTAATTTGTCATTCAATGTGCGCCCTGGTTAAGATATTGACATAATTTTTGGCTCATTAAGCCATTTGGGTTGGACATAGCTGTTGGAAATGGAAGACAGACAGGATTGAATTTGATATCAATGTTACCACGTTTTTGCTGAAAAACAATTCACCTTGTGAAAAAATATATTGTTTCATGATAGGAAACCCCTCGCTTTGCTCTGCCTGCGTGCATTTCTTGTCTGAATCGAAGTTGAGAAAACTAAAAAACAAAAGTTGTTTGTGCCTAACAAAAAGTCAAACTAATGTTGCAGATTACTGCCGAGGAGATGGCAACACCTGCCGTTCTGACCAATACAAATGCGGCTGTCCAGGCTCACTTACAGGCACTATAGGAGGAAGAAGAAAGCCTCCGGAAGTTTGCATTTCTAAAGAGTTCCTTTGTGATGGCATAAAGGACTGCGCAACAGATGAAGATGAGGGACAGTGTGCTGTATGTGACGAATATCAATGTGGGTGCTTCCCCAGGGGTCGTCGATGCACCGGTGGCTTCGGTTGTTATCGCGAAAGCGACATATGCGACGGGATATCCTGGTGCGGAGACGGAAGCGACGAAATCAACTGCACTTGTCCTCGTGGCCTATTTCAGTGCGATTGTTACCGAAGCAATGCATGTCACGGTTTAAGAGGCTGCATTGCGTACCATTATGTTTGTGACGGAGATAGTGACTGTGGTGACGGGAGCGACGAGCAGAACTGTCCGAAATGCGACTGGAGCTGTTTCGCGAACGGCACGTCCTGCATTCCTCCTGTGATGCGGTGCGATAGTAAAGAAGAATGCGCGGGTGGCAGGGACGAACATGGGTGCAGCTGCAAGTCATTTTTGGTTGGAGGTTCAGGTACAAACCCCTACACCGTGAGCATTGAAGGCAGGTTGTTTTACTGCAAATGTGCACTTTCAGACCAGTGCGGCAAAGCGCCATCTTGCGTGCACATTTTTCGCAAATGCGATGGTTGGAATGATTGTGGAGATTGGAGCGACGAAGAAAACTGTGCGTGTTCTGCCAGTGAATTTTACTGTAGGCCAAAATATGTCAAAATATTCTTAGATAGAGGATGCATTTCCTATGATGAGAATACTTACTGTGACGATATCGCCGCCTGTATGGATGTTAACGGCAACCAGAGCTGCAACAACAGTTGCCCGGATAATTTCACTGGCTGTAGTCATATTGGTTCAGGTGGGCTGCTTTGCGTGGAACCCTCGCGAACGTGCGACGGAATGAATGATTGTCTAAATTGGAGGGATGAAATGAATTGCTCCAGCTGCAACAGTGACGCTTACCGGTGTAATTGCGCGAAGCTCCAAGACTGCAAGCAAGGTCGATACTGTGTGCCTATATCAAACGTTTGTGACGGCGTGAATGATTGCGGAGACTGGAGTGACGAAACCGGCTGCGCTTGCAGCGAGAATCACGTAAGATGCGGATGCTTGAATGCAACTAATTCTTGCACAAGCCACGGGCGTTGCATAAGTAAATTTGTGGTGGGCAACAGTGTAGCGGATTGCGTTGATCGAAGTGACGAGCCGTGCAACGCAACATTACTTTCAAAATATGGACTTGTTGTCAATGTTTGCTCTAGAAAATCTGACTGCGATTTAATTGAAAAAATTCAAGCTCCACACATCACTCAGTGTTTCGCGGTGTATCAAGCTTGTAGTATGAGAATTGATAAGTTGTGTGGTATAAAGGAATGGGTGTGCGTCACTGAAAGAGTTAACAACCATCCTAGCAGAACCAAGTTCAAACGTTTTCAATCTTACAAACACGGTTACAAGCTCAGCTGGACCAGCGGCGATGAACCAGCAGACGAAGCTTCGTTCTGCGATCCACATCGCAGTGGAACGAAATTGCTTGAAAAGCCTGGCTTTAAATGTTCCAGCACACTAAGAGGAAAAGTTTGCACTTTGCCTCAGAAAAATCTCTATGATAACATTCCTCAGTGTTTTGATAGCTCTGACCTTTGCCTGATTGATAAGACTTTCAAATGTTTTGTTTGCGCTGACAATCAGTTAATCATATCTGTGAAACAAGTTTGCAATGGAATTATTGATTGCTATGATTTGTCCGATGAATGCTTTTGCCAAAATCAAACTGTTTGTTCAATGGTGCTTGGCAACTCAATAACAGCCTGTCCCCCGCATCAGATGCACTGCTTCAGTGGAACCGACTGCCTAGACACGAAGGAAGTGCTGTGCAATGCTGCTTATGAATGCGAAATGCAAAGGAATATGATTTTTTGCTTCAATTACGAAAAATACCTTACGTGTTTAGGAAACGATGGCAATTCCCAGGTGGCTGTGAAATGCGACGGAAAGTTTGAATGCAAATCGCTAGAAGACGAGTGCCAATGTGGCTATCAATTACCATACTGCAATGATTCATGCATCAAGACACTGGTCGACAAGGCAGGACGTCCAGGTGTCATCTGCGACGGCTTTGACGATCGATTTCCGTCGGATGATTGTCCGGCCGGTCTCGACGAAGAATTCTGCCCGATGCGATTCCAGTGCGGCCGCAAAGAGCGAGACAGTAGACGTCACTGGCAACCCACTCTTAAAAGCATCCCGAAAGAGCGCATTTGTGATGGGTTGAAAGATTGCCAGGACGGATCTGACGAAAACAAAACAGTGTGCCAAAATGAGGGGATATTTTGCGACTTTGACAATGACTCATTTTCAAACAGCAGTTTCGTTCGTCACGACTTTGTTTGTGACGGCATAAGAGACTGCGATGACAACACCGATGAGAGCCATGAGCTGTGCAGCGACAACAGGTTTTACTGCTTCGGCGGAGATCCGTTATCAATTGACAAGAAATTTCTAGAAGACGGTGTAAATCATTGTTTTGATGGGAGTGACGAATGCAGGAAACTCTTTTCTGGACGTAATGAATTGATCACATTTTTATCTTACCGTTTATATTTTTGGTCAATGGGATCCATATCTGTGGTTGGTAATTTGTTCATACTTGCCTGCACCGTCAGAAAAATGTCGATTGACAATTTTTTTATCGGAGATTTGCTCATCAGGCGTTCTTTCGTCCTGAACTTGAGCTTTGCAGGTTTCCTCATGGGACTCTATATGCTTGTGGTAGTTGCAAGAGGAAAGGGATTTTCCGGCACTTACTGCCTAGAAGACAAAAAGTGGAGATCCAGCCAGGCGTGCTCAATCCTGGGATCAGTTGCACTGTTTTCGGCAGAAACGTCAATATTCATAATGGCCGCTTTGACCACGTTTCGAGTGACACATGCCAACTGTGTTCAACTGAGGCGAACTCTTAAGATCGAACGGACGGTGATCGCATGCTTCGCGTGTTGGGCCTTAGCGGCTGCACTGAGTTTGGTTCCGTGGATAGAATTTCCTTCAGGTTATTTTGTTTCTAGTGTGTGGGTTCCAAACGCTTTCTACCCTTCAGATCAAATCTCACGCAATGATTTGTTCCTTCTGTCGAATCGAGTTTCAAACTTAACCGCAGGCAACTCGACTTCTAAGCAGTGGTCGGTTGCCAAGCAAAAAGTTTCTGCCTTGTTTCCAGAATTAACCATTAAAGCTGAATTTGGATTTTACGGCAAAAGCAGCATTTGTGCTCCACATTTATTTGGGTCCGGTAATGACTTGCCGTCAGAGTATTCAATGTTTATTGTGGCTTTTAATGTTTTGCTACTTCTGTATGTTATATGTGGCAACTTTGTCATCTACAGAAACTGTAGGAGAGTGAGAGATCTTTGTCATAACGACCCGAACAACGAGAAAGAAAAACCTTCATTTTGTTCGTCTTTCGTGGCTTTCGTGTGTTGGTTTTCCATATTTGTGATAAATTGCGTTGCTTATTCAGGAGTATTCCTCTCACCCAAAGTGTACTTAATTAGTGCCGGCCTTTTATTTCCTGCAAGTAGCGCACTGGGCCCCATTTTATCCTTGTGGAGGTAGTCGTACATATGTCGTTTTTCTTCATTTCGTGACATCCCCAGAAGCGTTGCTGTTTGCTGGGCGTCGAGGGGAAAATGTACTTGCGTAACGATTATGCCCGACCACAAGACAGCGCCAAATTATTAAGTACATTTCAAAGCAATGTCTTGCCACAATTCCTACTTTTTAAGTACGTTTATGTTTCATATTAAAGTGTAAACAAATCCACAGTAAAAACAAATAAATTTAGTTGTTTTTTGTGTTCCAAATGCTTTTCCCGAAGTTGGAGAAACTAACGTTGAGCTTTTCATTTGCATATTGCTTTTATGATATTTGGCGCGGTCTTGTGCAAAGCGTAACCGAAGTCTGTACGTTTGTAGCAGTAGCTTAAAATAGTGCATGAACTGGGGGAAGATAGACTTACAGCTGGATTCTTCTATAGTTCCAGCCAGTGTGTTGTTCCGACTGAATCTTCAAGGCAACTCTGCTTTTCATTTATTCCCACAGATAACCTGTTTAGCCTGAGCTTGCAAATCGTGTTTCAAACATTTCTTCATTAGTGTATGCATCGTTGCAATAAACGTTGGTTTTGTATTATAAATATCTAGCCCACATTCTTTCTGCGCCAAACCTTCGCCTCAATTGCGCATTGCTCTCGCAAAAAGAAAATCCATCGCAATTAATGCCGTAAGCGGTGTAGACTGGCGTCTGTGACATGCACATCAACACCGGATTCATCAGATCAGAAAGTTTTCCCAGCACTAGATTTTTATGATGGATAAAGCAACCAGTAGACGTAATTTCTTGATATTTTGTTCTAAACAATATTGTAAGTTCATTTCATTTCTATACGTTGTATTAAATTACTTCCTCTCATGGCTTCGGTCAAGCGCGTTTGTCAGCTCAAACGTTTTCACGCACAAAGAAATACTCAGTCTCCGCTCTTGACATCCGAAGTCCTGTATCTGTTGCGCTGCTTGTGCAAAAGAACAGTCCTACCCGAAGTACTTGATTTGCAAGACTATTCTTTTGGCTTTGAAATTTAGTTATTGTAGTCCAGTATCTTGCTTTACACAGACATAAGTGTAAAACATTTTAGTGTCGATTAGAAAAACATATTACAAAACTCAAATTTCAGCGTTTGCTGAATATTCAACTGCATATGCTTTTATTTAAACTTAAGGTGACTTCCCCCCAAAGGCAAGCTCCATCTGAGAGACTTTGATCATCGCTTGCAAATTAACGTCTTGTGGTTCTCGGCTTCTGACAACTTTCGTTTGTAGTTTGTTCTGTGAAAGGCAATTGTTTTCGATATAACGGTAAGTTTCCGCTTGAATGATCGCTATACTCAAACAGGACTTTTTGTGATTCTCTATAGCGCATAAAATTTTCAGTTGAAAATAATTTTTCTCGCTATCAGCAGCTCTGAACCACACTGCGTAATCATCTCTGCGATTACTTTAAACTTGCGACTTTTCCCAACCATAGTTAATTGCATTATCAAAATCTGATTAAACTTACCGTTTTCTGCAAAATTCTTGGACCCAATTTTGAAATACGATTTGTGATTAATATTTTTGCAAAGTAAGTGCCAAATACAGCGCTTATATTTGTGAAAAAGGTGAGGAAAGATTCACATTGTCTGTACAGGATGAGTAATGTTCGCTTCTTCACATTTATAACATTTAGATCAACAATCTAGCAGCTAATACGTGTGACAAATTTGAAACATCATACATAAAATGCCGATAACGTTGACGTACAGGTTTACATACAGTGTAGTTTTTGCAAAGAAGTAATACATCTGATAAATTTTGACCTGAAAGAAATTGCTGAAAATGTATTGGTTTACAATGTCTTCCAAAATTGTAACAGTAGCTCGCTTTACCAGCATATCACCAGGCTTTGGATTTTATTTGTTGGAGGAGGGCAATAAACCAAACTGAGGGCGTTATCCACATGTGCAATCCAAGCCGCTTCAGTGAAACAGAATTTACATTAGAAACAAGGAACTGAAACGCATGAAATGAAGTGCTTGTATGAACCTATTTTAAATTTTCAGCAAATTACAGATAATCAACGTCTAAACCTCCACCCTCATGAGTCACACCTATACGGCCATCCGGACGGTCCCAGCTTCCATACCCCAGTCTGTATGCTGACGACTTCAACTGCCTGTACGTCAAATGGGGTTATAGCATAACATCTAATGACGGTGAGAGCCTCCTGGGCAGCAGCCAACAACCATGTACTTCTGCACAACCCATAGCCAGCCTCTTCAATCACTGATGGAACGTCGGCACCAACCGGGATTTGGCATTCGCAAGTGCCATAACTACCGACTGCTTGACATGTGCGTTTTATAGAATGTTTCCACGGTAACAAGACCCACCCTCGCTGATAACGGCATCGAGGCTCATATGCCTGCCAACAGCCATCCGGTGAAGCATTGGAACTTTAGTAAGGCTAATTTTAAACGCTTTTGCCTTCTTACAGAAGCATCCATTGAAAGATTTCCACCTCCAGACACAACAAACATCGAGGAGGCATACCAGCAACTATTGCAAGAGCCTGCTATTTGCGGCTAAGCAATCGATCCCACTTGGCCGTCGCAATAACTATGTGCCACGTTGGGACAGAGAGTGCAAGACTCTTTATCGCTCCTTCCTCCGAGCCCCAGTGGGGACTGACTCTGACAGAGCCGTTTCGCCCTGCTTTCGCTGCTCGACCAGAAGAAATAGGAGCGGTGGGAAAAAGCTGTCAATTCTATCGACTTCTCGCACTCTAACCGCAAGGCGTGGAGCGTCGTTAATAAACTTACTGGCAGATCCAGCAATTCCTCTCGTCTGTGGCCCGTCTCAGCAAACTCCATCGCTTCACCACTCGTAAAGAACGGGGTACGCAATGCGAGGCCCGCGAGTCCACAAGGATTGTCAACAAGGAGGTGTTCGACCTAAGGAAGGTCCCAACAATTAAGGGAGATAGCATCTATCTCTGACCCCTTCACGCCAGGAGTGCTTGTTACCAGGCCCGTAACCAGGTGGGGCGAAGCCACCCTAGAAAAATTTCCGACCCCCTGGAAAAATGTGTTGGACATAGTTTAAAAATATTGGACATAGTAGAAAAAATTTCCGCCCCTCTCGGAAAACTCTTCGCCCCTGCTGGTGTCCCAAGCTGGTTACGGGCCTGCTAATTGCTACTGCCATCAACCACCTAGAGCCAGGAGAATATCCGGGATTGAATTCTATTTTCCCGGAGTTGATTATCTCCGCCGGTTCGGCTCTCACGTTTTGGTTATGCGATTTCTTCTCTTTCTGCATGCGCCAATTCACAATTCGCCAGATCTGCAGAAGAGCACTAGTAGTTGCGATCCCTAAACCGGATAATCTTGGGGACCCAAAGAGTTATCGCCCTATATCTCTACTGTGTGTCCCCTTCATGATCCTCGAGAGACTCATCTGAGCTCGTATCGAGCTGATCATCGATCCATTCCCGCAGGAACAGGCGGGCTTTCGACACGGGAGATCGACCGTAGATCAGGTCAGCTTGCTGACGTAAGACATCGAAGATAGCTTTTCGGCTGAAAAGAGGGCAGGAGCTGTGTTGGCTTCACACCAGCCAACGATACTGTATGGCATTGCGGCCTTACCTGAAAGTTACTTCGATTGCTACCTAACACGCACATGATCCGCATGTACATGGGGCTGGTTGGGAATCGCAGCTACACCGTTAACACCGGTAACAACAAACGGAGCAGGTTACGACGCCTCAAGGATCCCAAAAGGATTCGTCTTGGCACTCCTTCTTTTCACCATCAACACCTCTGAAATGCCGTCTCCAGAAAATATGAACACGCCAACGATCTAGAAATCATGTTTTCGCAAGCAGTGGAAGGAATGCTCATAGCAAAGACATGGATACTGTGGGTAAATACCTCCAGACCTGAATGTTTAAGTTCAGCACTATAAAAACGGTGTCGGCAGTCTTCCATCTTAACAACAAGGAATTGAGTTGAAAGTCAGGTTCAACGACGAAACCTTGACCTTTTTCTCCGAGCCCAAATACATCGGAGTAGCATTGGACAGGACGCTCAGGTATCGCCGACATTTTGATTAACTTCGCAAAAGTTTGACATCACGCGTCGCACTCTTGAGGCGGCTTGCTGGCTCGGGCTGGGGTACTGGAACAGAAATGTTGCGAACAATTAGCCCTGGTCCATTCAACAGCAGAGTACTGCGCTCCTGTGTGGTGCCGCAGCGCTCACACCCTCTCCAATAACCCTGCTATCAACGACGCCTTGCGAAGTGCGACTGGGATGCCTACGTCCTACACCAGCGGATAATCGTACTGTCTTCGCAGGCATCCAACCTGCTGTGCTTCTTCGCACAGGAGTCGCACTGTCTTTGACATGTCGTGCCATGGAGTCTGGACATCTGCTCCATTCAGCGATCACCTGTCACCGAGTAAGAATGCACGGCATCTCAAATCGAGACACTTCCTAACCACCGAACAACTCATCAGTTCATCTGACGAAAACAACAGAAGTGCGGCTCTGGGCGGATCATTGATGGTATGCGGAGTGGTTGGATAACACTACGAGACTCCGTACTTTCATTCCCACGACATCGGCACCCACCCACCTGGAATGGTCCTGCTAAGAACAGCGTGGGTCCGGCTTAACCACCGACGCACTGGTGTCGGACGTTTTCGCTCCTGATTACACAAATTCGGTATACCGTATTTACTCGATTGTAAGCCGCCCTTGATTATAAGCCGCACTTGAACATAGGTTATCTAAGCCTCGGAGATACCTTCGCGTACTAGCACGTTTTGCGTTTAATTGGCAACCCTGGTAATGATGCTTACACCACTACAACTGCTTATGTTCATCATGATTCCTCCTGTGACTGATGTGCACGTGATGCTGAAGAAAATAGAAGGTGGAAAGAGAGTTTGGTCGACAAAGCTTAGCCCTTGTTTATAAGCCGCTTGAAATGATGGAAAAAAATTATATATGCTGCGGCTTACAATCGATTAAATACTGTAGCCTCTTCTGTGGCTCGTGAGTGTGGCGCAGAGGAACAAACCATTCACCATGTTGTTCTTCAATGTCCCATCCATCGACCTCCCCATTGACTGAATGGCCTGACGATTCTGAATGATGAGACAATCGAAAGGGTTGCTCAGCCCCTTCCCCAAGATCTAGTGCGACTAAGCAGTAGATTTCACCAACTCGCTCAAACCATGAGAAAGAAGCAAATTACAAAAGTTCATCATCAGATCCACGTGCCAAATTAAATTAAACCGCGTAAAATTAACAAGCTCCACAACAAATTCCGAAATTACGCTCAAAACACAATTTTTAGTTTGACGTACTGAATGTTAATTGGAGGATCAAACTACACCGAAACGGTGGGTGGCGAAGATACCACTGGATTGGCCAAAGCTACCCCAAAGCCACTGTCTCCCGAATGCCGCAGGTCTGTAATTGTTACTATACAATCATGAACATGTGATGATGATCGCCACAGGTTACCTACAAATATGAAGGATAACCATCACTCACAAAGAAATGCCTCTACTTTGCATTATGTCATAACAGAAAGTATGATTAATATAATGTTACCAGCAGGCCAGCATCAAGGTAATTGTGGAAAATATTCTAGCATCATACGAAAACATCACTTAACGTTCAGGAGAAAAAACTTTTAGGAGTGCAAAAGGCTTGTTTTCTGTTGATGCTTGCCTTCTAAGCCCAGCTGTGGACTCGAAGTATGGCCAGTAGATGTAGTTATGGAAAGCAGCTGTTTTTAACGCGACAAAACGTTTTTTCCATATGCAGAGCAGAATCTCAGCAAGCTTTGAGAAGAAATCATTCAATATGAGCTCTCTCATTCACCTCATAAATTTGATTGTCAGTGTCAGAGATCTTGAGTTTTTGGTAACTGACTGACTCATATCGTCCATGACTTTGCGCTCCAAAGATTCTGCTCGCCTCTAGTCAATGACAAGTCCCTTGTATGACGTCATCATCGGGAAGAACGTTCCAGGCAAAGAGAAAATAACCGAAACCGGATCCAATTGTTAAGCCGAGAATAAGCCAGACATTAAAAGTCATGTAGATGAGCATAAGCCACATACCAAGCGTTGTGTGGAAAATCTGAAGAAGGGTTTGCAGAAGGTGCAGTCGATTAAGCAGTCGATCACTGTAAAAAAGCGTGGGGATTAACAAAAAATCTTTCGTTTTCGTTGTAATATGTATGGTCATGTTTACATAAACTTCTGTTTTCACCTCAAACAATGCGAATAGTTTGTTTCAAGCAACAATTGGAGGATAATGAAAATTTCTAAAATTTTTGAAAGGAAGCTACATACCGAAACATGAACATTTATTACCAGCATGTCTCAATTAGCATTTCGGTAAATAATCTAAAATATAAAATTTTGGCAAAGGTAGTGAAATTTTTATGCTCAAGATTTTTTCTGTGATACAACACAAAAAATGGAATTATAAACATCATATATTTTTCACCACATTTGCTTCCTTCCCAACTTTGCATCGCTGAAAACTCCTGCAAGTTGCGGGTTAAGCTTCATTTTCTGTGGAGAAGACATAATTTGTTTACAAATTCCTGCTATATCTGGGAGCCGCTGATGCTTTTGGTTTTCAAACAAACCGTTTTTCTTGGAATTCAAATGATTAACGTGCTTTTTCACAAGGACTTGTTTCAAGCAAGCATGACTTCAACATAAGCTCCTAGACTATATAGGAAATTTACCATCAATAGACTGGACATTTAATACACAAATCATTTGAACTGAACTAAAAAGAAACATTGAACGTCTTGCCAATCAAATATTTATTTTTATTTTCATGTACGTCTATTAACTAGAACATTAGAGTACTGCTTGTGACAAATGTTGTTTAAAAACAGATGATAAAATTTATCGAAAGCCGGGTGGAAGAATGTTTTTGCCGGGAAAATTCAATCCAACCAATATGACCAACAGAAAATATTGAAGGCATTACTGTACTCTACCTCACTGGCTAACAGTTCGGCTTTTCCCCTAGAAACTGTAACTGGTGCTGGTTAATATGCTGCTGGTTATATATTTTCTTACGTTGGTCTCTATACCGTTTTAGGATTCATGATCATTTCACACGTCGATCGCATCAGCTTGAGCAGTTGCAAAATTTTCCTATGTCGATCGCATCAGTCTTCTAAAGGCTATGACAATACTCTTTGCTGAAAGGCAACAACGGTGGAATCTGACTGATGTACTATGAAAGCACTTTCACAGAAGTGCTGGATCTCGACTTAGAGTTTTTGAAGGTAGTTGGAAAAAGGGTAACCAGAATGCATCTGCACACTTTTAGGTTTGTTTGGCCCTGCTCTGGATTTTTTCGACACTGCCCAATTATACTAAATTGAGCCAAGTGCTTGAAAAGCGTTAGACGTTTCGCAAACGGATTCACTTACTCAACCTGCCGACGGCACCGTTTCAGCTTTGGACATTTACCAATGTAGCCGAGAGAGGCTTGCGTTGCCATTACCATTAGGACGAAGTGCTTAAGCGGACTATATTGTGTGTGGCATCCTCTCAACATTATGCTGCAGTGTGTTTTCATCTGCAAACGTAGCGAACTCAGCATGAGTGTTTTGTCAGAAAATGATATGGTCCTCCAGCTACTGATTGCACAGGCGTAGAGTGCCAAAAATCTAGCGGGCTAGGCTAGAGTTTTGGCCGAAGAGTATATTTATACCCATGAAGTAGATTTTGAAAAAAATTACATTTTAGCTTATCTATGCAATTAATGTCACGTTTAATACAATTTTCGTCTCATTAATACTGGGAAAGAGTTAAATGCAGAGAAAAAATATTTTGAAAAAGTTTACTACAATTTTTTCCATGATTGTAACGATTTTTGCCTTAAATCAAAATAGTTGGTGGTCTGTCTATACAGCACTTCTTGCACCCGCGCCTCCACGAATATGATTGGTTGTGATAGAATGATAGAAAGCCTAACACACCCATGCTAAATTGAAAAAATGCGTTTTTTTAAAATTCAAACCAAAAATATTTCAAAACTCTCAGATAAATTTTGTATTTTGCCAGTTTGTTTAAGCAAGCTGGCTATCAAACAGGATCACACAATTAGCTTTCATGCGCAGTTCTGACTTGTGAGGGCTCAAACAACCGTGTTTTCAACACTTCAAAAGCTGTTGAGGCTAATTCAGCTGCAACATTTACTCTTTTACATTTCTGGTATTCACCCATCTTTTGTTTGGAGGAAACCAAAGCGTTCACATTTCTTTTTCGTTTTGACAAATAATTCTACGCTTGTTCTTTGAACTAAACTGTATTAATAGTGTATCGGTGGTCTTTTCAAATCAGTACCAACAACTTGCTCTTCATTTCCACAGTAACGTCATAAATTAGGAAAACAGTATCCAGCTTTGCAAATTACTATCCACACAAAACAAGGCTGCCTCGACAAATTGATAAACATTTCTTGTTTCTCTTAAAACTGAAATGCGCAACAGAAGAAAAGCAGCGCTATAGATCCACTGCATTAGCACAATCAATCTCTGGTTGTTATCATTGTTCGACAACAATGCAGTTACACCATATGAAGATCTAATATATGAAAACGACTTGGTTTGCAACGAGGCCACAGTCCCAATGGTGAGAATTTCATTGTGCGTAACTCTGTGTCACTTTTTGTCCAGGAAACTGACTACATATGTTTACAGTATGGGGTGCGATGTATTGTTTGACGTCTGGTATAAGGACTCTTTTTCGGAAATAAGAAAGAAACTTGAAGAGGGCAGTGGTAGTTTATAGTTTTTTGGAAACATTGTTTCAATTCGCCCGTTGGGTTCACCGCTGACTCAGTAGCAGCATTTCAACCAAAAACAATGCATAAATGAAGCATGAGCGAGCAAGTCCATGCGGTAGACAAAATTTTATTCTGTTGGCTCTACCGACTGAAGTTCAAACTAATGTTGTTCAGTACTATTTAGATGCAGACCATTCGTTCAGTTGCATGAAAGGTAAGACCATCTTACCGCTCTGAACAGAAGATACGATCGCAGAACTTTAAGTCCTTCGAAGATGAAAGCCATAAAGAAGACAGCAACGCAAGAACCAGCCAGTCGCTCAGGAGTTGATATCATCCAGTTGGAAAAAAGAATGTGGGCGGTGTTGTCAAAATTGAAGTACATCTTCATTTCATGCTAAATAAAATTATTTTATTGAGAGTTTGTACATATGATGCAGTAGAGGGGGAATTTTCGCCAGCAAGATTCATAGTTTTGAGCCTCATTTCTTTTTATCATTTGGTTGGAATAACGTGACCAGCACTAGCAGGCTGTTGCGCAAGAACTCAAATCGTGTTGTAGCTTCCCACTTATACTACGGAATTTCGACGCGTTTCCACTATTTTATTGCTTGGGATAGTATTCAGAGTTGAGGTTCTCAATTTTTTTCAGGCCGGAGCATCTACAAACCGTAGGTTTATTTTCACAATTTTCGCGGCAAAGACTTGTCTCCAGCATAAAAAAAACATAAGCGTTGGTACAAATTTTCGGAAACTCCTACTAGATTTGCATGAAAAGCACAAACATTTGGGCTGCTGCGCAAACATTTACAGGTAATCCTTTGATTGGGTTAGAAACGCAAAAGTAACTAAAATCTGACAGAAAATCTGGAACCCCTAGAAGCACCATCTTCCATCCCAAATAAGAACGCTGCTGTTAGAGAGTGATGGCTTTGAAACATATAGTATTAATTAATTTCTAAGAACGTGTGAATTTCTCTCTTTAATCCACCTGGAAAAGTGAGTGCCATGTGCTTTGAAAAAACATGCCGCTCAATGATTAAAGTAAAGCTGGATGATAGCCAGTGCGGATTTTATCCTGGCATAGCACTACAGAGTAAAGTTTCACTCTTCAGCAAATTTTCGAGAAATCTTGGAGTATGCCAAGACGTCTACACATGTTTTGTTGACCACGAGAAAACTAAGACGGGGTAGCTGGAAAAAGCTTTAGGGCATGGGTCACCAACCTTTTTGAAACTGCGGGCTACTTCTTGTGTACCGATTAATGCGAAGGGCTGCTAGTTTGATACACACTTCTGAAATAAAATTTTTGCTCAATTTACTTTCAATTATTTTGGTATTCGTGTTAATTAATGTGACGACATTGATCATGCTAATGTTATTTTTAGAACAGGCCAGCGGGCCACCTACTTGGTCCTTGCGAGCGACCTGGTGCCAACGGGCACGACGTTAGTAACCCCTGCTTGAGGGAGTACTTCGGATATACAAGTCATTGTATTCCTGCTCAGGCGTTTGTGTCCGTGTCGGCGGAGTTAAATCAAAACCGTTCATCATGGGTTTTAGACACTGACAAGGGTGTGCTATCACCACTCCTATTTACAGTCTACATGAATTGGATAGATAGTCACAGCCGAGTAAACGAGGGCACCACTGTTAAATGTTGCAGGATCAAACGCTTGCTTTTTGCGGACGATTGGTACAGCTTGCATCCTTTGAACAGAGCCTTCATCAGTTTTCAGCCGCATTTGAGCAAGCGGGCATGAAAATTCGCACGAAAAAAGACCGATGTATTGCGTCTCGCAAGGAACCCAAGCCAACGCACGCTGCAAGTATGCGGCAATACACTGCAGCATGTCGAGATGTTCAAGTAAATGATTAGATCTTCGGCCTTGCTTGGTCCCGTCTTGTTGTAGGCCAGCAGAACTATTTGAGATTGTCGAAAACCTGGAGGTATTTTGATTCCTCTTACGAGAGTTTCGTAGGGTTGCTGCCACAGCTACCCTCTCCAGAAGAAAAGCAGGTATAAATCGAATAAAAAATAGAACTAAAATGTTTTTCTGTGTATTACTAAAATGTTGCAACACCTCGAATAAGTTTGAAAGTGTAAATAGAATTTTCGATTAAAATGCAGACGTACATTAAGATGGGGTAGGAAGTGTTTTGTTGTATTTTCACAATTACCATTCAAATGGTGCAGCTGTACTTAAACATGAAATTAAATCTTTGTCCTTCCGAATTATGGGGCGTGTTGCACTAGCATCATAAAATGAAATATTTCGTTTGTACGTTGGCGTTATAGGCGCTTTTGCATAGACATATTCCAGTTGTAATAAGACCCTGTAAGCTGAAAACTCATTCGCGGTGTGCATTTAGCATCTTCCTCACCCACACACGTGGATTTGCAAAAAAATCAGCCTTACCATCATATGTCCATGACTTTTTATTCCATCCGTGCTTGAAAAGCTGTGGGAATTTGCAGGCCCTGCACTTGTGTGGCTGGTGCCAACGTCTTTTATTTCAACAGGGGAAGATAACAAACTGCTGGCAGTAGAATTCTCGGCATCCATCACATGCATGTTGTTGGCAATAAGTGGAAAGGCACTAGGCTGTTATATTTGCTAACATTAGATAATTCAATTAGAAAATTAAGAGAGACTTGCGTAAAGTATAATAAAAATAATATAAGTAATGTTAATAATAAAATGATAATGATATTTAAATACAGGTAGTAATTTTAGCAACATTTTGCACAACGCTTTATTACATAAAGCAACGCACACTTAACAGCATTTGAGGCATCGCCTAGGGAACTCAGGATGCATTAACATATAACCACTATTGAAAGAACTTCTTCATAAACTAGTAACAACGCTAACTACGGCAGAACCCAAATGTTTGAAGTTTGATTTATCTTGGGCATGGCATAAGGCTGTGCCTTTTGTTGACTTCTGCACCTCACGCAAACTTTGGCGAAAAAATGTAATTTTAGTTTACTGAGCAATACTTGTTTCAAAAAAAAGCGAAATGTTTTCTCTTCTCCGTCTGATAAGAATACCAAGCATTGAACAGAAATGTGGATATTTGGCAGTTCGTTACATTCCAAAGGTTTTTGCTGAAACGTCTGCAGCCAGATATACTGTAGTTTGCTATCATGTAATCGGATCACGGCTAGACTGCAGCAATTATGGAAGTTGTGCTTTGATGGAAGCACGGCGGATTGCCTCTGCTGCTACAGTCATATTTGTTGTTCAAATGTGCCTATATCTACCGTGGTGAAATGATTCAGATTGACTTGCCCTGATTCCCGCTCCGTTGTGATAGTAATGTGTAGTAAACATTCACCGCTACAATCCGATCGTAATTTCAGTGATTTGCACTTTGTCGGTTAGTCACAACTTAGAATTAAACGATGCAGTCTGGGAAACAGAATACACATTCGTTGTTACCCGAAAGAACATAGTGCAGAGATAGTATGCTTTAGGTGCCCATTATATAATGCAGCTAATGAAACAGTTTTCCTTTAAAAACTAAGTTTTGTTGCTGTACTGCTGTATTGCTTTTAGCGTATGTCGAATAAAGTATCCCTGGCAATATTCCAGAACCAATAAAAAACATTTCAGTGATAAATCGCACCATAGCCTATTACGTAAACAAATTTTCTTATGCCTAAAGATACTTTTATGATGGCAAAGTTATATTTGCACGATCTATTAAGTTACTCTGAAAAATTGTTAAAAGGCATTTGATTTTCGCTTGGGCCACAACTGAATTCTTCACTTGCAAAAATCTGTTCATTTCTGTTTCATTGTATTTCGAAGCATAAAGTCCATGGATGCTAATGGACAACATGCGTCCAACGTGTTGCGTTTATACTTACTTCCACTATTCATCTAAAACCATTCAGAGATGAAACTTTTGCTTTATTTCAGTCTGATCCGTTACTTTTAAAAATAACCTTTCTAAGGGACAGGTCTATTCCTCTCAGCCTGGAAACCAATAAAGAAAAGCTTTTTACAAACGGATATACTTGCAATTTTGCTCAAAGTGTAGATTGTGTGGCGCATGTGCAGCTGCGAAACGCTGTTAAGCAAGTGTCATGGTTTCTGGCACTCACGGAAGAGAAGAGCTATACTTCAATAGAGAGGTGGCCTGTGTCAACACAAAATTGGTCGCGCACTTCGAACTGCCATCAGTATTGATCCAGAGGAGAAATAGAATCTTTTATGAAATTTAGGATCTGCTGAAATGGCTTTTATTTCCCAAATGCAGTCACTCGATTAAAGTGAAATTTAACAAAAGTTTATTTTATTTCCCCATGCTTGTACAAAAATTGACTGCACAAGTTGCATGGAAAAAGTGTTATTCCATTGCAACGGGTATTTCATGGTTTCTTTGTGGATGGAGACCCTGAAAGTTATGAGAGTTATGACTTACATAGGCGCAATTAGGTGGGGGTCACGGGGGACGCGTCCCCCCACCTTTTCAGACAGTGGGGATATAATATGCCACTTCTCCGAGATTTTTCTCTCTAGGTTTCGTAATACAGTACATTGGTTTCACACTAAGCTGTCCCCCTCACATTTTGCAAGAAAATTGCACTTATGATGACCTACTTTAATATCAGGAATTTAAACTGACAAAATCGTAGTAGGCTACAATGCAGAACTTTTCAGCTTCTCCCACTTCTGGCCCACAAGTGATTTTAGAAAATAGTGCGAAAAAAACGATTAATGGAGTAAGATAAAAGCGTCGTTGAATACCAAAGCTAATTGATCATAATTCCTATAATACAGACTTTTATAAGTGTAGATCACTGGACATACTCAATGAGTTCAATTGAAAAAATAAGACAGCTGTCGACTCCTTTTTGGTAAACCATGCACGGAGTTGCTGTAGATTCTTATTGCCAACAAAATAGCCACAATTATCGAATACATTATTTCATTCAACGTTTCAGCTTATTCGTAAGCCATCATCAGAAATAAATGATATGCAACAGTTAGAAAGAGAAAACAAAGATGCAATTTGAAGGCATTGGTACTGTTTTACATCATAGAGGACCATAATGTATTAAAAAGCAGTAAGGCGATAGGTGAACCATCTATCTTCAGATCTGGCTGGTTTTCTTGTATCAGAAAAGACTCAAGTAGGTGAAGTTTCTTTTGACCGACGATCAATCCCAATATTTCCGGTTGCTCGAAGTTAAAACCGTGCTCTTTTCCATCAACTGCATTTAGGTTTGCCAGATCACTTGAAATTTTTTCAAGGTCATTTTGTTTTTCAAAGAGATACGGTGGACTACTTTCATACTTTCATGGGCGTCCGCAGGAGGGGATAACCGGGTCATTTGCCCCTCCCCTCCCTGAAATGGGACGAAGAACTAAAAATTTCTAGAAAATCTGAAGTCAGCATCTTGATTCCGGTTAATTGATTTAATTCTTGCAATAACATTTCATTTACCGGTATGGCACTCATATTGCACAAGAGCCAGCTTCACAGTTCTGGTGTGATGAACTTATGAGCTTGCAGTTCACTCATGTCCACTCCTTCGTCAGTGGACTCAAACCTTACGAGATTTGCGAGCGCGTTGTTCTGCTGTTGCTCTTTGTTGCGTAAAAATAACATGGAAACGAATCTTCAACGGTTCACTTCAAGTTACGATAGTCAATGCGCTTTTGCGCATGTGACTGCTGACCTCAGACGTCTTTGACAGGTGATGCAGCAATACAGTGACTCAGTGGCGTGGCTAGCCCAACATTTTTTTCGGGCCAAAAAATTTGGGAGGACCAACATGTTTGATTTTAAGGCGGCAACAGTATTTTTTTGGGATACTTCATCTGAGACCGAAAATCTCTGAAAAAAAATACCCTTCATAACCTTTCATGTAGTCACAGTCTGATTCGGACTGCAATACATTGTACTACATGTATATTGTGAACTCAAGTCCCCAAGCTGTGTGGAGAACCTATCCTGGATTGTATAATGTTTTTTAAGGAGTATTTTTGGTTCTTCGAAATTCCAGTAAAAAAACTTTTACTCCCATCTACGAGGTAATTTCAGGATGATGCAATCATACTATGACGTCATAACGAATTCATTAGATTATGATTTCATGCTCATTAGTTCATTTATGCTCACATCGATGTTTCATTGGATTTTGTAGCGGTTTAGTAAAAAAATAAACAAATAAAATACCGTCATTTACCAGATTATATCTCCGTGTGAAGCCATTTCTCAAATTAATATAAGCATTGACGTCATGACGTAATAACGGTGAAAGCTCAGGGAGTTTACACGGTGACTTTTGGTATGTTGTCAAAGCTGTTGAGGGGAGGCCATATACCAATTTTCAGCTTTTACTAATTTTGTTCAACCTTTATCCACCATTTAACTGGCCTACTTACTAGTTTTTAATACTTAATGGTCTCATGAGTTAGTAATACAGTACCAATGCCTTCAAATTACATCCTTGTTTTTTCTTTCTAACCGTTGCATTTCGTTTATTTCTGATGATGGCTTACGAATAAGCCGAAGCGTTGAATGAAATGATGTATTCGATAATTGTGGCTATTTTGTTCGCAATGCGACTCCTTTTTTAAAGTATTGTACGTACAAATCATTCATTAACTTTCTTTTCCTTGAGCATAACAGCCGAATCTACCAGTGCTCAGCTAGATCAAAGCTACATTGGAAGATCTATCAAACGGAGGGCTATACTAAGATATGAAACCGACCACCCGAAAGTTACAACAAGGCTAAAAAGTCATCGATTTCTGACAGATGTTGAACAAAACTTTGAAAGAAACTTGAAACAACAATTAAATCAATATGTTAAAAATTTCACAAACACATTCAAACGCTTCAAAAACGTTTAAAAATAGGAATGTGTGTGAAACGAGGGCCCTTCCTGGTGTGTCCCTGGTTGTTTTTGCTGGTGAGGGTGGGTTGTTGTTCCTATGAACAGACGTGGATCTGAAGTTCGGTACAAACGTCTGTTTTTTGCATGTATTGCACTATTGATGACCGTGTTCACGAAAAAAGGCAAAAGCTTCTCAGACAAAAACATTGCAGTAAACCGCAGACCTTTCCAATGTGCATCGCCTGCAGACAACCACCCGGCAGTATTATATGTAAAAGATTTTGCGAATACGTCAAGGATGAAAAAGTTTTATCCCTGCTTTTTGTGCGATTGAAATTTCGTTTGAATTATTTAACTAAAACTGAAACAAATTTGTAGCTTTTCAGCATTCAATTAGTAAATCACTATACCACAAAATCAACGATAGCCTCGAGGTTTAAAATCAGTGCTTGCGCCCTCAATTTATTGCTTGATTTTTCAAACTTGAAATGAGAAGTTTGCCAGTCTTTCATTTTTCTGCAAATATTTTTCTTGGCTGTGGGACATTTGCACTTCATGGAATACAACACATTGCTAAAATCTTCAAGAGTTTTGGATGAACTTTGAAGAAAAACAATCTTGACAGTTTTGGCGCTTTTACCCTGCTCAGGTAACCTCTGCCCAATTTGGGCAAACATTTCTTCTACTTAAATTAAAAATTGGTTAACGTTCACGTAGAAAGCTGGTTCTTTCAGTAGCTGCATTTTTTAGACGTTCTTTTGGGTAGTCCTGTCGAAATCTGCATAAGTTTTGTAGTTTTTGATGAAGAACAAACGTTTGCCCAAATTTACCAATGGTTACCTGAGGTGTAACAAAATTCGTACACAAAGATCCTTCCTAAGGTAACCTTGACCAATTTGGGCAAAAGGAGTTGGTGCATGTAGGTTCGTTTGTAATCCACGTCAGCAACGTTTGACCGAAGCCAGCACGGGAGTAGATCACACGAGTGCAAGCCCTGACGACACAAATCAATTTGGGCGCGAATGGCTCCTGCTTAGCTCCTGGTTTTGATTGAGAAACAGGCAGGAGAATGTATGACACCTTCTCCGTCAGAGGAAAGAAATTGGAGCCAGAAAGGACCTGCACCGTGTGCACTTGTGGTGAAAGGTCAAAGCATTTTATTGAGGACATGATGAACCATGGGCTTCTCTTTTCCTAATTGACGTTTGTAGAACTTTGGCGTAGCCAAAAAAGGCTTGCTCTTTGTTGTACGTGCACTTGTGGTAAAAGGCCAAAGCATTTTTTTGAGGACATGAACTTTGAGACTAGACCAGTACCGTCTTCACGGGGGGGGCTTTGGTGGGCTTAGTCCTTCCAAACGAAGCTCCAAGCTCCCCAAAATTGAAAAATGAAACATTATAAATCAGTGGAGTTTTTGTCCATTTTTCAGAATGTCAAGCCCCCCTGCACAAACGCAATGCTCCCCTACTGAAAACTTTCTGGCGACGGTTCTGGACCAGACAACGCTGTGGAACCTGTCCACCTTGAAAACAGAACAAAACGAGGTTCACGTGCCAACTGCCAACGATGGGGAGCACTTGTCTGCATTGATCACTTTCAAGTTTTCTGCAAAGATTACTCACACCCCTGGAATACTAACTACGGGTGATTTCCACATAGACAGGAGTGGTGGCCGCATGGTCCCTAGGTGAAAATTATCCCACGTTATGATTAGTGTGAATTCGGGTAAAAATCGGCCCACGTTGTGGTTAGTGTGAGTTTGGGGTGAAAATCACCCGGCGTTATAGTTAGTGTGAGTTCGTGTGAAAATCACCACACGTTATGGTTAGCGTGATTTCGGGTGAAAATCGCCCACGTTATGGTTAGTGTGAGTTTGGGATGAAAATCACCTGACGTTATGGTTAGAGTGAGTTTTTTGTTTCCATGATGATCCCTTGCCACTGTAAAAATTGACAAAACTCCACCAATATATAGTTTTCATATTTTAATTTGGCGGGCTTGGTGCATTGTTTGGGGGACTTAACCCACCATGTGGCGATGGGACTGGCCGTATGTAAGACATGAATGTTAATAGCAGTGCCGCGATCAAACTGATTGCCCAACAATTGTCGTAAAGCATTTGCCCATTTTGGGTAAGTTTACCTTATGTGCCTGATTTTCGTAAAAAAATTGCCCATTTTGGGTAAGGTTGATTAATGTGGTTGAAAATTGCAATGAAAAAAGAAAAACTGCACGTCCCAACCTAATTTACTTTTATTGCAGATAGAACCACAAGACTGAAATGGGGTTCTGTTTAAACCTTAAACCGACCACCAATGACGTCTACTGGCGGAATTTTTGGATTTTTCTTTACTTTTTCATTCAGTTGTTAAGAGCACTTCCCACGTTTTTGTTTGGAAAATTGCTTTTGTTATTCATCATACAAAAATATTTCCAAAATCAACACGTTGTTTTTTCTGATCGGATATGCTTGAGAAGACTTGCTAAGTTGTACAAAAACCCACGTGCGTCTAAACCTGTTAGTTAGTCCAGTAGAAGCGAATAAACAAAATCTGCCCATTTTGGGCAAGTGCAACAATGCTTGTGTTTAGAGGTTACCTGAGCAGGGTTAAAGCTGCTTTGTATTGAATAAAGGAAATGGCATCTTTTCATTTGTTTTGCGATGACAAACAAAAGTGAATATAGTTCGAAAGACAACCTTTAAACTTTTTGTTCGTTTGCTAAACTGCAAATAATACTTACCTTTCAAAACCATGCAGAAAAATTTAAGTCAGAAACTTAGTTTTTTTGCCTGTGCTGCTAAAATGCTTTGCGGCCTTTTTTTATTTAGAGACGTTATAATCGTAATGACCATCCGACCGCTACGTCATTAACAAACAAGCGATGTTTGAACTGAAATTACAGTACATGACAACAAGGTGAAAATTGGGAGTTTGAACAATGAAGCTGGAGAAGCTCATAACAGTTTCAGCCCTTTTATCTTGATCTTGAGTTTAAAACGAAACCGCTTTGTTAAAAGTTTTGGAAACTACTTTGTGAAATCCAGCTATGCGACTTATTGCTTATAATTTCTCTATGTTGTAGAGAAGCCAAATTATTTAGTTATCGTTATGCAGTAAATTCCACCTAGTTTAGTAGCACATTTTTAGGTTGTCCCAGCAGCAGTAATCAAGGTGAATGTGTGAAAAAAATCTGAACATTTTGGTTAACAAAAATATTAGAACAAAGCACTTGAGAACAGACTGCAAGCGCTACGGTATGAAAAATAAATGCGTAGTTCTTATATTATTAAGAACGAATTTTTCAATAAAGCAAGTGGTTTTTAGGTACAGTAGAACAGACGATTTCATTCAATAGCAAATGAACATCAGCGTTAACACTTTTGCTAGCGTCCATTGCAAATGTTGCTAAAAATTAAATGTCGACGTTTAAAGTAATAGCCTCACTAATTCCACATTTTTGTGGAAAAATTTTTGCAGAAAAATGAAAGACTGACCAACTTCTTGTCTGGTGATTTTCTTTTTCTATCAAATTTTCATGTACAGGGTGACCCAAAAAGATATGTACCCATGAAAATTTCAATTGTGACTTTTATTAAAAAGCTATTTATTTCAAATTACAACCACACATTATTCAGTTTATGGAAGACCATTCACCAGAGTTTCAACTATTTCTGTCGATTTTTAGTCAATTTATGGCTTTCCCAAGATGTGTTCCAAATGTCCACCATTTCGTTGCAAGCAAACCTGTACTCGTCTGGCAAAGTTGTTAATCACT
>Ga0210059_1003502_pt1 | contig 25141 bp, 14 predicted proteins | sample Ectturendosymbi2_FD_188042 | JGI IMG/M metagenome (GOLD analysis project Ga0210059, IMG submission 188042) | Ecteinascidia turbinata endosymbiont from Florida, USA - Sample 2 (SPAdes) (version 2) | ecosystem: Host-associated > Tunicates > Ascidians > Unclassified | place: Key West, Florida... | reverse complement strand
TTCACATACGGCTATGCAGAATATTTACTGCTAGTTGAGGCAGGGGCGGATCCAAGGGGGGCGACTGGGACGATCGCCTCCCCTAAAACTTACGAAAGTAACATTTTTCACCATGATTTTGTACAATTCAGAAAGACACTTGACTGCCAACGGATATTTGACTGCCAAATATTACTGAAATCGCCCACCCCCCTGAACTTACGAGCTGGATCCGCCCCTGAGTTGAGGGCGTACGGCTTTGAACCCCGGTAATTGGTAGGCCTAATTAGGCATGCAGAAACTTTGATTAGTTTACAATGGTACGTTTTAGTCTTAACATTAAGACTTGCTGTTTATACGTTATATATGTGGGAAAGCAAGATCAAATTTGGGCAAAAATTTTTTGCATCCCCAAAAAGATGCACTCCCGTACACTTATGATCTTGAACACGGAAGCAACATAACTGAATACTCATTATACCACGTGCATTCTGCCAAACAATTTGTGAAATCCTGCCAAATTACAAATAATATATTACATTACAAACGATATTGACAAAAAACTGGCAAATTCTGCAGCATTTTTTACATTTAAATATTTACTGTAATAGACGCAAGGTTAATTGTGTTACCTAAACTTATTTAGGCAAAATTCGACGTTTAAAAGTGGGGGGCAGGTCCCCCCAGAAGTAAATGTGGGGGAGCCTAGGCCCATGCGCCCCACCGGTTCCGCCACCTATGGTTCATAAGCATTATGACAGAACAATGCAAAAACTAAGTGCGCAACGCAAAAGGGGTGCTAGCGATATCTCCGCAAAAAAGGGGGCCCGAGGTGACCGTCTTTCGTTAGTCTCTCCTCGTATTCATTCCTGCTTACAGAGGTAGGTGGAAACGAACAGAAGCAGAAAACGAAAGGTGAGCATAGTTAATTAAGGATGGTTGCTCCAGAGCACACAGAACTCCGTCAGGAATTTTTCAGAGAACAAGTCACGTGCTGAGGAACCATTTTGCAGTTGCAAATACACTCAGACAGCAGTAACAAAACCACTTCATTCAGAAAGTGAATACACGATATGTTCAGTGGCGTAAATGACGGGGTGGGGGTGACTGGCAAGCTGAAGTCAAAAACCGGGCCACGCTTAGCTCAAATTTCGGTTTTAATGGTTCAGGGTTTCAAGTTAGGGGTCGTCCATAAATGACGTCACACCCTAATGGGGGAAAAGGTCACCAAATTTGTGACAAATTGTGACAAGGGAGAGGGGGAATCAGTAGTTTTGTGATGTTACACGAGTCGTTTTGATATGCATGCTACACGCAGTCATACCAGAAAGGAAAGGTATGGAGGCCAATATGTTTCCATTCCACTTACAATAGTTTTCTGTTGCAACCAACAAGGAAATTTTTGTCGATATTGCTAATGGGTTAACTGTTTTTGTAGTATATTTCCGGTAGTCAGTCAATCTTTGTTGGATTTACAGCTAATGGCTGACTATATTGTTGTACTGTCAATGTAGCCAAAGCTCATTCGAAAAAATTTATTGACTCCCAACTCCATCTACCGGACCAATAAGTGTTAGATTTCGACACCCGATTCTGTGCAGGATTTTTTAGCTGTTTGGCAAGCATTCCACAGATTTTTTCTCAATTTCTGTCAAATCAATATAGGCTAGCTCTGGAATACCTGAAGTTAAAAGCGGACTTCATCTTTCCTTCCATCTCTATCTGGAGGTGCATTATTAATTAAGCTTTCCACTCATCCAGAAGACTTCAGAATCATTTCCTATAATTTACATTTGTATTTTTTGAGGTCAAAATTGTTGCAACATATGCAATTGCTACCATAACCTTCAGTATGAGGGGACTTTTGCGCTGAACCCAATTACAGCAAACAGTTTGAAACTCGTGACTCATAAAAACATAACAATGCTTCAAAATGGTTCCCATTCAAAATAGACCCGTTCATAACAGACCACTCAAAACAGACCATTCAAAACAGACCACTTTCATAACAGACCATGCTCATAACAGAGCCGTTCACAACAGAGCCGTTCGTAACAGACCAGCACGTTGATAACGGACCCCTTCTTAATGTCTTTTGCTGTGTGGACGCTCAAAGTCCAAACCATTTTGCCTAACACCCTTTGCCCCGTCCGACCCTAAGTAGGTACGAACAGAAATCATATTTATTTATTTAACGAAGACGAGCGGCAGGCCCGGAGTCTGAATATACTCTTCGTCGCGTCATGTCGAGCGAACCAATCCAAGACGAACAGTTAACGAAAGATTGCAAACAAATGACAAACAATTAACAGAAGATTGCTGGCACGAGTAGACACGGTTTGGTAAGCTGCAAGCATGCAAAAAATTATACGAGGAAAAAAATGTGAAATGGAGAATTAATTACAGAATAAAAAAGGAGCTACTATAATAGAGAAATCCAAGGTTCTATGGCGAGGTAAAGGGGCTAGTTAATTCAAGATATTTAGAGACAGCATTATACATATTAGTTGTGGGTTTAAGTTTCAGCGAAAGATGCCCAAATAGTAGAAGTTGCAACAGTCTTGAATGATCGTGTAACACACTTGACAATAAATCTTGCAGACCTTCTTTCAGTAAAATTGATTTCACAGATTGCATCAGGTCAACTCGAAGCACAGAGTGAAGAGAACAGTTAAGGAGTAGATGTTCTTCTGTTTCTTTATTACCACATGAACACATACGATAAGTGCGCTTGTTCAGGTTCAGGTTACTGTGACCCAAGCGCAATCTATAGTTTCACATTTCAGTTTATGGGGGCTTGGAGCATTCTTTGTGGGGCTAAGCCCAAAAAACCTATACCATGGTGACGGGACTGGTTGAGGGTTTTATTTTTAGGGTTTAGGGATTTCGGTTAAGGTTTTATGGTTAGGGTTTTAGGCAGAGGTGGGCAGTAGCGAGCTAATTTTTTAGGAGCGATAGCCGTAGCGCCGCTCTTTTTTGAAAAAGATAACGCACGCGGTAGCGAGCTATCGCACTTCACTGTTACCGCTATTCGCTACTTTGGTGTGAGTGGTGGCCAAAGAAAAAGTTCGCTTGAGCTTTTCCGTCCGCGCACATTGGGAGTAACTGCTCTTTTCACTGTTTTGTGTTGATTTGGGATGATTTTTTAGCGGTAATCTAGCAGCATTAGGAAAGATTTAGTTCAGGTTGCTTTTGACCTGAACGATCAGTTCCATTTTAGTTCGGAAAAATCAACATCATCAACAATCTTAAAGTAGTTCGGGCTTGGAAATATAGGCTGCTGCTCATAGTAAAGCTGCGTCAAAGTGAATTGAATGCTTGGAATAAATGCTGCACTGGATTCAGTACTTCACTGCGTGTGTAGCTCCAGTTTTTTGTTTTTACGTATATGCCAATATGACATTTTTTAGTCTGGTTCGACTTCAGCGTATTTGACTGTGTGTATAAACCAATTGCAAGTTTTGTTAAAGTTACAGAACAAGATGTGGCTTTGACGCTCGGAAAGGTAGCACGTGCTAATATTATCACCACATTCAATTTAAACAAAAAAAGATTGCGGCAATGACCAATTTTCAGTTTGTGAAGGCCAACCAACTGAGAGCTAACATCGCGAATACGTTGGCATGATACAGTATTGCAGTTCTGAGTAGACTGTACCAAGTTCTTCAACACACACCGTCAAATTTATCGGCAACGCAATTAAACAATTCTGATTTTTATTGTGAAACTGTACCGTGTAACTTGAACTTACTCGTAGATCAAAGTTATGCAAATTATTTCCAATCTTGCAAATATTCTGGTAGCATAACAGAAAATCGACGTTGGTAAAAGCAAGTCAAATGTTTACGTAAAATCTGGCTTACAAGTTTTGCAAGTATTTTTTCCAACATGTCCGATTGGGCAAAACAGCATTTGCGAAACGGACCAGAATTATTTTGACAGATTTGAAAATAAGTATGAGCTTTCAACATTTCAATCCTGGAGTATAAAGCAACACGCGAACCCAATCACCAATGTCCTTTGATCACTCGCTCCTGTTTGGTGTTTGGGTATATGATGAAAGCCGTGACGGCAGCTCTTACGAAAAAAGCTGTCTCAAATGCTAAGGGTCTTTCATTCAGAAGGGCGTTTTAAGGTATTGCTGCTGAAACAAAGTTTTCCTTGCAAATATCCTGGCATCAGGTGGTGCAGTCGAAAATTAGTGAGTCAGGACCGGAAAAAATACGGCGAAAACAAAGATGCTACATTCGTTCATTTGCTATAAACCACAGGAGTGCTGAGTGTTGCAGCTAGCATTTGCTTATGTGTAATTTAGTTTTCATTCGTTTATCGTGCTTTCACATGATTTTCAAGAACTTACTGAAAACATGTCGCGTTTGCCAATGTAACTTTGCAAAATATTTTTCTGACGGGATTTTTCAAAAATAATGTGTTTTCGTATTAGGGCAAACATTTTTTTGAAATAACCTCTCACGGCGTTTTCAAATTTTTTTGCGAAAATTTCTTATCCTAGGGTAGAAACGACGTAATAAATATCATTGCAGCGTGTAGTTGATATATTGATATTCTAAGGCGTGCAAAAAATTGATAAACTGCGCGCCTAAGCCTCTCGTATGGGGTTGAGTTTTCCTCTGCATTTTCATGATGGCTTTCTCAACAACTGAATCAAGACAACCATCTCCTTTTTGTAAAGTAAAATTGGGCATGCTGACAAAAACTCCATATCTCTGTACCAACCAATTCTATCGCATGGCGAAAACATCTGTCGAATGAACTGATATAGCGCTTCGTCTAAATCCGTTGGTATTTCTCTCGTTAGATGGTGAATTTGCTCGGTAACCGAAAGAATTTTTACACTGATTTCAAAAACACTTTGCATTTCTCAAGCGTTTTTATGCCTGACAGTCATCTTTTACAAAGCACTTCACTTAGAAGAAACAACATTTGCGGTCGTTTCAACGCTGTTTCAATTAATATCTCTTACAACACATAAAAAAGCACAAAATCACCGATAGTTTTGCAGAACCATCTTGCAAATGTGCAGAAAAATCAGATGTCTCTAAGCAACGGCATATGCGGCTCATAACTTGCGTTAGCAAATTTTCTTGTTGTCTGTATTCTGTGAAAATAGTTTGTATCAGAAGCGATTCTGTCCTCAAGAGTCGTTTGTCTTTTGCAAAGTGCTGTCACTTCTGTCGCTGCACCACGTTTAAACAAAAGATTGCTGTTTGAAACCTGCGTAGTCGTAGCCTATTTAATTTCGTTCAAACCAGAACGGAAAAGTTCTTGCAACTTACCTTGGTAATGAAATGTCCCTTTTCTGCTACATCACGCGTTCTTTTTCGTCTAGGCGTAATGACGTTTCTTTCATATTGCAATTAATTTGGGGAGACGCTATCGTTGTAAAAGTGGTCGCAGTAAGTTTTAGTTTGAGCTTCGTGGCACGAAACAACTGCAAAATTGCTTTTTGCAATCGAATCAATTTCGTCTTATGAAAAAAATACCGTGTTTGAGAACCGTCAAAAACAATATTATTACTCCGGTTAATAATAGCGTTGTTTGTTTTCATTACCATTTGTATTTTTCGTTGGTACTTGTACGGTCACAGGCCCAGCAACAAAAACCTTGCACCGGTGAAAAATTAAGGTTTTCGCTGAACAAATAATCATGTGCACAGGCTCACAGCGACGTTGAATAAAAAACGTAAGTTTGACTAAGCAAGGGATTACCTAACTTTCTCTGGCCATGTACCCCTTCAGCATTTCGATAGATGAGCGTGTACTGTACCTCTAAAACAGTGTTTCTCAAACTTTTCATTCCATCGACCCCCTTACACTTTCGACACGTCGTTTGCGCCTCCCAAGCCTGATAAAGCACACACAAGGTAGTAAATTTAAAGAATTTTATTTAATGGAAGTATTAAATAGCTGAACCAAGCTATTAAATAGCTTAACTGAGCAATTGTATTACGACGCTAATATTACGATCAGGATTTGTGAAAATAATCCACACTGTAGCCGCAGAACCGTCGCCAGAAAGTTTTCAATAGGGGGCTTTATGTTTCTGCGGGGGGGCTTGACACTCTAAAATTGACAAAAACTCAACTGATTATAGTGTTTCATGATTCAGTTTGGGAGGGCTTGGAGCTTTATTTGGGGGAGCTAAGCCCCCAAAAGCCCCACCGTGGCGACGGGACTGTGTAGCCGAATACACAGGCGATCCAGAGTAAAAATTTAACGGATAAATTGCTTTAACAACAAGCTCCAACGAATATCATAGTAACTTAAAATTTGCAAGAAACTAACATGTCATCACAGTAGGCTATTGAAGTTAACTCAACTATTGATTAGTGGTTGAGCGTTTTTTCTCCCTTTGTGTTGTTTCCCCCCTATCTCCCCTTTTGGTTTTATCGTCCCCTTGGATCTCAAAATCGCCTCCAAGGGGATGATTCCGCCCACTTTGAGAGCCACTGATCTAACATTTCTTGTGACAAAAAGGCTGAGGAAGATGGTAAAATATGTTTACCATCAAACAAATAGGCCTACAACAATTACAGGCTCTAGCTTTGCAGCAGGTTGCTTGAGGAATCTCCTGCCTGGTTCTGCTCCCATCTTTTTGCAATGATTCAAGCTTGCACGCACCATTCAGCAAATAGTTAAGTCACAACAGTGACCCAAACCAAGCGAATGAATCGCAATTTATAGCGCTAAGGAAACTAGATTCGTGTGTGACACATCGTACACGGATTATTTTTACAACTGGCGCGGTATTACTCACGTTTGCAGCCAATCCATTCAACACTTGTATATTGCACTTTCCAAAGCTAGAATGTTAACAAAACGGTGGTTGGCCAATTTTCTCTCGATATCTAAATAAGCTTTCTTTACACGCAGGCTATATAAACTACATCCTATTCAAAGCTGCTGTTGTGAAAAGCCGAAACGTGGAGAAACAAGGAGCTCAGTTTGCAATGCATGTAGTCAATAGTTTGTTCAGGGGCTTTCACTAAAACCAAAGATCAACATCACCTTTTTTATAAAATCTAAAATGATGCCTGAAAACTTCGGGGCGGATACAAATGCCCGGTTTTCCCCCACCCTGGTTGTGGGTTTGATTCAACTTACACGCGCATAAAACCTAGTTAAAAAGAATTTTTGACCTTTTTATTGCTTGATTGTTATCTTGAGTTCTATATTCGACTCCAGCGAGAATGCAGCAATAAAGGCGATTGATAAACCTACAGCAATCCACTTACAAAAGTAAATGCACTCCATGTGTGTCTGCAGTCTAAATTTCATTTATATGCGCATTTGCTGTAAAATAAACAATTCCTAATCATAACTGTTCAATGACTATTATTTTCAGATCATGGTTGTTCAAAAAATGGGCACCCAACAAAATTGATAGCCTAAAAAACATTTCAAGATTAGACTGTGAAATAAACCCTGCTTCTGCAAAACAGCACAAATTGTGAAAGTTCACCAAAAGTAGCGGTAGCGAATAGCGGTAGCGATAGCTCGCTACTATTTTTGTTCAGTAACGGGAGGGGTAGCGCCGCTATCATTTTCAGCAAATAGCGATAGCAGTAGCGACGCTACTTTCACAGTAGTGGTTGCCCACCTCTGTTTAGGTTTAGGATTTTAAGTTTAGGTTTCGGGTTTAGGTTTGGAGTTTTAGGTTTAAGGTCTTAGGTTTAGGGTTTTAGCCTTACACACTAATCCAAGCATGCAACGTTGTTTATTGTGCAAGTCACATGATATGTCTATTTCAACCAATCATGTTCCACAAAAGGCAAAATAGTCTCAGCAGATATTTTGCCTCAGAAGACAAAATAGCCCTTGAAGATGTTTTGCCTCAGGAGACAAAATAGACGAGACTGCCAATTGTTTAGCGGGCCATGGGAGGGCCGGTTTGGAAAAGAATAAATGTCGTTGGTCCATGGGCAGTTAATGGGCTGAATGTTGCGGGCTATGAGCAGTCTGGGCCCGAAAAATCTTGGACCGTGCCATCTCTACTACTGTACTATCAACGTCGTCGATTGGGAAGGGACTAGACAATCCTCACTTCGATTGACTCCTTTGTTGTATTTGATTTTTCTTTTGATGTACTTACACAAGATTGTAAGTCAAAATTTTTGGACCCCTTGTGATGTACATTTCGAAAAGCAGACAAGTGTTGATAATTAAATTAAGCTTTTGGACTAGGGTTAGGTTTAGCATTTTGGATTAGGGTTTTGTGTTAGTGTTTAAAAGTAGGGTTTATAGTAAGCATTTAGGGTTAGGCTTCAGTGTTAGTGTCTTAGGTTGGGGTTTCGGATTAGCGTTTAATGTTGATGGTTAGGGTTTGCAGTTAAGGTAAATGGTTGGGATATAGGGTAAAAAAATTATGGCCACCTTAATCCTTTATCTGAGAAGCAACTGACATGTATAGCAGTGATCATCAAATTCATTTGATACGGTTTTTTAGTCTTTTTAATGCGAAAACCGGATACGGTCGTTTAGACACTGCCAAAAGTTTAGCTAATTTACTTTGGAGTTTGAGCAGGAGTCGGAGTCCAAAACTTTGAAATGTGTCGGAGTCGGAGCGGAGTCTATTCAGCAGAAGCAGGAGCGGAGTCGGAGTAAAAATTTCAGACTCCGTACACCTCTGCTGCCTATGAAAAATACACTGTGTAAGTGACAATGCAGTTCGGGAATTTGGTATTCCATGCCGTAACCATGAGAATGTTGGGCTAATGAAGTGGACAAAAGCAGAAGACAGTGAAGACACATGACAAAAAGCATTGGTCAACAAAACAGACTGTAAAGAAGCAACAGTGTGCAGAAATGTCCTATAGTGGTAGGATCTGACATAGAAGTAATGTACAATAGTACAGTAGAATATTTATTTACATTGTGCACATTTCTTGTCTACCAACCACTTGCATAGGCCAACCTCCGCTCACATTTTTGACCCATCCTGAGCGAAGTTGGATGTTTGCCCTTCCCCTGATAGTTGCAGCTTTAAATTGACCTACGTTGTTATGTAGCTCTATTGCCTACGTTAAATTCAAAGGGATTTTTAAGCTATGCGTAATAATCATCTTGTTAAATGTTTTGGGATTTGCTTGCACATTTATGTTGATGGCTTAGTTTGGCACAGTCATAATTAATAGTTTTGTCTGAGCATATGGTTAAGGTACGATACAATATTCGCGAGCTGGTGATCAGCTATTGACCTCGGAGAAATAAGTCTTTTGTAAAAATTGAAAGTTAACATTCACTGCAAATAATTGTCAGATATCTGGTCATTTATTGAAGCTTGAACAACTTAACTAGTGTTTCAACGGTTAACACTTTATCATTTTAATTGCAGTAGAACCTATAGTTTTAAAGATGTATATTTGATAAGCACTGTCTATTGTGCCTCATGAGGCAAAACTGTTGTAAACTTATTTTATCAGTAGCTGTACATAACTGTTTGAAGTGATCACATGACAAGTTCAAAACACATGACAAGTTTGAAATGCATAATATACATAGCTGGCCATAACGTCTAATTTAAGTGCAGGCAAGCTTTTGGTGGCTTTTTGTCTACAATGTGTAAAGTGTAGACTAAATGTTGAGTTCGTCTTGGCTCCTCAACATCAAACGTCTTGTGATCCTGAAACAACAACGAAAGAAGACTTCGATTACTGGAGAAAAATAATTGAAGAAAGCAACTTAGAAATTTACCGACGAATTCACGACAAGCGAAACGAAGTTTTGCAAAAGAGTTTAAGGGAATTAACAGTGAAAATATAGAATTGAATAAGATTCTGTGGAATCTGTGAATAAGAGATTAACAGAAACGAAAATGCTGCTTGTGTAAAAATGTATTGCACGGAAAGGGGAACAAGACGTTCCTCTAATACCAAATGTTTCCTACACTACTTGAAGGGTGATTTTCATTTTGTTTGTATTACATTGTTTCGTTTAATGGTCCGATGGAAAAGTAATCTTTAAGAAATCGCCCACTAAAATTGACAGTTGTTACATATTGATTTGATTGGACTACACGTGTCTTGTCTATCAGTGATGTAGGGAAAATAGTGTGAATGGAAATTAATTGTGAAATTGTTTTTCGTTTTAAGGAAAAAAAACAACATAGTAGCTTATTTATCAGTGATAGGTAGTAGCGGTAGTACTTTTGATAGCAAGTGGACGACTACGGAAGCCCAAAGGAAGAATTGAAGAATTGAACTCGTGAAGATAGTACACCTACTGTCCCCACAAGTGGACAACCAGTTCCATGATATAACTTGGGAAAGTATTAAGTTTCGACTTATTCATGTATCTAACGTTCATTTTGTTCAGAAGGACAAAATGTTACTTTTAAATTGTCTTGCAATAGAAACAGACTTTTGTGAAAAAAAACAGCTTCTTATAAAGAAATAGTTAGCGAAACGTTGCTAACGTCATGACAGTATTATCTATATCTCAGTTTGCTGTATTCCACAACCGGAACATTACCTTGATTTAGGGAATAAGCAAGGAGCATTTAAGTGTTGAAGAAGCCGAAAAGCAATTCCTAGATATTTTTGAAGAATTTGATATTCCGTGCATGGGAATTAACACTGCTTGTACTGCGATCTGGTTTAACTTCGAGATAGACACTTATTTTAAAACGTATATAGCCTATTACATGGAAATACCATCTTATCTCCATGTAATTGCTTCTTGGGAGCGACAATTCTTTTTCAAGATTTAAAATATTGTAATGGCCAAATAGAATGAACGGATCAATTTCACTAATTATAGAAGTGTAATTGAGTTGGAATTTTGGGAAGGATCACACGATTTTGAAAGTATTTATGATTATCTGTAATTCAAAGTATGAAAAGATTGTGTTTCATTGTTTAACTCGGTGTTTTATTTTTACTTTTCTGGAACATTAAAATCATTAGCTGATTCCATGTGTGGTATGAAATGTTTAACGTAGTTAGAGTTTTTCTAGTGAAAGAACTTAAGATCTCTCGAGTACTTACATTGTAGAATTAAAATCTTTTTGTATGATTTAACCTTACACTTTTTCTTTTCAGGAAGACAGGATATAGGGAATACGAGTGTATTTTGGTAAAATTAAATTAACTTTAAAAATAGGAAATGTTTGAAAATGTATAATGGCAAAAAGAAGCACGGCGGTGAAACTGGAAGGCTGCCCTCTACTGGTGAAATATCGAGTTCATGGAATATTTCACAGTGGCTACCAGCAAAGCGGAATGGCTCTTCCAACCGTGAATTACTTCCATTTGTTGCAGTTGACTGAATCATGCATCGGCACGATATAGTCTATGCATTCGATTTCAACACCACATGCATGTTGGCCAAGAACGGTGTGCGATTTCCAATGCTTCTTACCATGATGCACCAATGAAAGACGTTTTCCTACATTATATATGGCGATTGATTTCAATCATCGGCTGTTTTATAGAAATAGCGTTGGTCAACTATGTCGCCAATTGACGTTGCCCCAAGTATGCAAAGAATAAAGATATAAATTGCTCTTCAGCGATTTGCAATTAATAAAGCCGCTTCATATGTAAAGATGTGTAAGGTGAGGTTGAGTTGAATAACCTCCTCACCACGAGAGGTATTATTCTTTATTGATTCTGGTGCTTCTATATGAAGAAGGTATGCTCTTCTCATAGAAAAGGTGATGTTTTTTTGGAGCACCGGGGTTGCGATAGTGAGGATGCAGCACTGATCATTGTGAGTTTTCTTATTTTTATCGTTTTCGTGACGTACTTGTGCATTGTTGATGCAATGCGTGATGCAATGCGACTTGAAATTATACTTGTATACCAGAAGACTACGAAACCTTGTGGTTTTGACTCTGTCTATTTAGACAGCCAGCTGTAAGCTGTAAAGCAATAAGATAACAAAAGGATATACATTAGCACCTCATGTATACAGGTACTGATGGTAGAACCTTTACTAATAAGATTATCGAAGAAAATTTACTTTTACTTTGAAGCCCAAAAACCGTAGACCTTTTGGTTAAAGTAAGGTAGCTGACCAAAACCTAGCATGAAACCTGAAGTCTAGACAATGCTACCGACTGAACGGCATGAGTTAATAAATCGCCTTCGAACACTCAGATTGACATAAATTCAACTAGCATTAAGGTTTCATATCACTAAGTTTGTTGCTTGAAATTCAAATAAAACTTATAAGATAACAAAGCGATTTAGGCTTGTATTAGGAAATAGCCAACCTTGTACTGCGAAATTGATTTTGAAGTAAGATCTTGTTGAAGTCATTTTTATTGTGGGAAACCTAGAAAGAAAAATAAGCCTCTATTTGTCCTAAGTAACTTCATTCCCTTCTCAGATTGAAAGTTTATTTAGTCATCATTTATGTGGAAGAGTTGACACCTGTCAGTTCTGAATATTAGCAAAATCCATAAACTCAAAACTACCACATTATCACCTCAAATTTCAAAACGACACGAATCTCAGAAATAGAATAGTTTAATGAAGGCAAAGTTAGAAGAGAACCAACAAAATAAACTAAGAAGGCAGAGAAAATTAAGTAAAATAGGAAAATGAACATAAAACAAGGGAGGATTTCATCTGCTCCAAAGTCTTATGGTAGTAGGTTCGGTTTCAATAAACTGCCTGCCCGAAGTCTCAAGGTCCTTAATAAATCGAGGTAGATCCCAAGAGTTATGGGTACGAAGTTGTTCGGGAACCGGAAAGGCGAAGCGAATGTAGGTCCAATTATGGTATTGACGTCCTCTTCCCGCAAACCACACTAAACGCAACAAAGCGAGGTCCAAGGTAGGTATTGCCCCGCTGCACTTAAAAATATCTTTAGCCTATTTCAAGGCAGAAATAGGATCCAGGTGGCCACCCTGAAGAGCTAGGATCGTTTCATCTTGAAAGATTTCTTCGTTCATCATAGTCGATAGCAGTAGTACGTTTCACCATCAATTAAGGCAGTCCTTGACAAAAATTCGAATGCTGATGTAGACCCAACACGGCTTGCTTATATAGTCGATACGAAGTGGAATTCCCCGGATGATGCAATCCTGACACAATAACCTTGTAAAAGAATACAAACAAAGGTGTAGATCATTTCAGACATTCGAATTCTAGAATCCCCATAAGCACAAACGAATTAAGATAAAATAAGACCAAAGAAATCAAAACATACCTCTAACCCCTATTACTTGTCAACATATCACTTTTTACACACTGGTGAAAACCACGTTTAGCAATAATTCTTCGAAATAGAGTAGGACTATTTTTAACAATCAAGAATGAGACTCCAGCCATAATTTAAGTAATAGCCCAATACTAACAGGAATAATAATTGCGACTTCAATTATATAGCAAGGGAATAAACCTAAGGACCCGTGCGGACGCCTTAGGTCGTATGATCTTAAAAAAACTTTAAATTATATTCAATTTTATTTCTGATTGAGGACAGATGGCAACACTTTAAATGCCAGAAAACCTGACCTTATAGTGTCAACCCCACAACCTCGACTAAGATTCCGAAATTTGGAGTAGACGTACAAGATTATATCTGCATAATATTCCTTTACAGGGACTATAATAGGAGTTATGAAAACAATGTTTTGTTTGTTATATGTATATCTATTTTTGTATCTAGATTTAATCGAAGTTAACAGTTTAACACCACAAGCTAATTGCAGTGTTGAGTTAAAACCATTATTGGACACCATTCCTATCCATGGAAAAGTTGCTCAACTGATAGACCTGAGCGAACAGTTACCGGTGGAATATGACACACCTGCATTAAGCGTGATACCTTGTGACTTAAAACACTTTAGAGAAGGCTTAAACATTGATCGTCAGTATCACATAGCGGAAGCAGATAAACATTTGAAAAATCCCGAAATTTCAATAGACCCTGGATGCAGTTGCAGCTATATCCATCACCAGTGGTGGAGACTGGACGAATGGACAAATATTTCGGAAAATAAGCTGCAACAACAAACGCAAGGGTATAAAATGGTAATGTTAAACCGAGTAAGGACACCACAAGAAAAATGTATCCTATCCCACATAAATCCCGAAGAAAGTCAACAAATCCACATATACGGTAACTACTCTCAAGACCCCCTTGCATTCACTGAATACATAATTGCCGCCTTTGTTGAACGATATCAGTGGACGGCTTGGAAACTCTTTTGAAATGATAAACCCTATCCAGAATCAGAATTGGACCCGTGTTATATATTATTGAAAGACATGTCAAATGTCAAAACAATGAAGTATAATAATTCAACTTCCAGCCCAAGAATGGCTGAAAATTTAAAGGAATGCGATCCTCTACGTCTAGTAACAACGGAAATAAAAGATGAACACGACGTTACAGTAACCATACCTGGTGGAGTCTTTTCACTGATACTACCAAATGTTAACAATATCGCCCATTTACATGATCGGCTATATTTTAAATGGAATTGGAACAATTGGATAAATATAAAGATTAAACTTGGCCCGATCAGAAAAAGACACATGCCAATTTGGTGGATACTTCGGAGATCACAGACTAATTTGGTGTTTCACCCATATTACATGGCTCCACGATACTTACGAACCGAGAACGTCATATTCTCATATACCTATCATCGAGAACATTGTGAAAACCTGCAATGGCATCAGCGAACATCAAAAGGACTTTGGAACCTTAGATTAACCTTTAGACAACAGACGAAAACTCAGTGTTGGACATATAATTACGATGAGCAAATTTGCGAAGACAGACCAAAAACCTATTGCCACCCGAATTTGGGGAGAATCGAACGCATCCTACAGACCTCTGACACGAGCAACTGGCTGGAACAAGCGGGATATGAACCCTTGTGTAGAGCATATCAGGGGGGATACACTCCACGCTCATCTATGCAACAACGATATCAAGAATTGGTTAATCAAAACCCTACATCAAGACTTATGAAGGCCAAATGGTTCTCACTGAATAGTGATTACTTTTTACATTACGACAAGGGGAGTTTGAATACTTATACTAATATATCTCGTTTGGAAGTTAGAATGAATATGTCGCTCTCTTATTTTGACATCCAATATAACTAGATAATGAATATGGTAAGGGATTATGAATCCTATCACATGAAAAAACAAGTTTTCGACTCGTTGGTGAAGGAGATTGATCAACAAAAAGCCAGATATATAAACTTTTCACGACAATTACTATTGCACAGAAAATTGGTCCTATTCAGTGAAAAGAGACAACAAGTATATGAGAATCAACAAAGGTTAAGACCAACTATACAAAGACATGCCCGACTGTTACGAAAAGATTTGGAAGACTATTATATTTTACGAGTGGTTCAACAATCACTTCACTACATAAGCGAGATTGCTAAATTTCAATCGGATATAATTTATCAGCATCAACTTTTTAATGGAAAGATTGTCAGCACACCCCGATACAGAATTATTGACCCACCATCTACCATGGAATTATCACCTCATATGCCTCGAACCACAGCTAATAAGCTATGCATGTATACCACCTCAGTCGAAACCACCACTTCACCTATGACAATTACGGATGCATCTACTACGACGATGGAATATACTACCCTTGAGGACATGATGCGAACCACCGCCCTTTCAAACCCAGTTCTTGTCAGTATTATTGGTGCTCTAATTGCGGTTGGCTTAACCATAATTATCTGTATTTACCGGTTATACATGAGATCCAACAATACTGTATATAGTGACGTTACATCAGTAATAATCTAAGCAACATGCGTTATGTTTGCAGTAAAGATTTATAAGATTTACTGCAACTTGATATTGATTAGGAATAGTGAACAATGAGTAGACGGAAACTCTAGAATCGAATCATGTTTGAATTTTGTACATACCCTTACTCACTCGTTTGAGGTTCAAGCGTGACTTGAGTAGCCGATGCCATAAACTCTGTTTCGTCCAGAAATTAAAAATCAAATGGTCATGTAGTAAAAAACAATATGCTGATCATAATAATAAAGTGTTAAAGGATCTAAGTTTCTCACAACATTTTAAAGTCGGTGCAATCGTTTTTGACAATTTAACTTTCTACAAAAAAAAGAACTTTCATGTAACTAAGATTTTGTATAAAGGATGTAACGTAATTGATTTATTGTATCTTTCAGCGATATCAACCTTATGTTAGATTTCTTTAAAAATGTTTTGGTTGCTATATGTACGCATAATTTTACCTTTACAGCTTGTAACTTCTGATAAGTTACATCAACAAAGAAATTGTGGTAATGAATTGGAACCTTTACTTAATTTGGTTTCTGATCAAGGGAAGGAAGTTGTGTTAATACAGGAAGAAAATCAGATATCCCTTGAACATGAAACCCCCACTTTGATGTAGAACCGTGTGATTTACATCAATACAGAGAAAATTTAGTGGAACAGAACCACCATCATGAAAAAGTATCTGAAAAACATTTACAAGTAACACGTTTTCACATTGATCCAGCATGTAGTTGTAACTTTGTCAAAAGCCAAGTACGGCGTCCTGACAATTGGTCGACGCTAGTGGAACAAAATCAACAACAAGGTATTCAAGGTTAAGAAATGATAAATTTGTTGTGGCCACGTAATCAGCCATTTTGTATCTCCTACATAGATCCAGCTAACCAAGAAATTCAAACCTTTCACTCTTATCATGTTATAGACATACTTATGCTATTCCCTTACATTTTAACTTCCTTCTTTGAGAAATACCAATGGATCTCATGGAAAATTTTCTTTGATGACAGATCATATCCTAGACAAGAGACGGATCCTTGTCATATATTACTAAAGGATATGCCAACCATTCGATCCATAGAAGTAAATCATAACATAGGAAGTGATATAAATGGATCTACTTCAGAAGAATGTAACTTTCGAAAGAAAGTACAAATCATCACTCTATCAGATTCAAAAGTTCAAATTCGGATCCCAGCTGGACCAATTCATGACTTAAGGCCAGATACACAGAATGAAAATCATTATCATGATCGTCTATATTTTCAATGGTATTGGAGTACCCCAGGCAGACCGCGTAATTGGATTGTGATACACCTTAGACATGGTCAATTAAGAAAACGGGAGACCGCGATTTGGTGCATACTTGACCAAGCCAGGACCATTATAACTTACAATAAATACTACTTTATGCCACCCTCCTTACGACCAAAGAATTCCATATTTTCATATTGGCATAAATATCTACATTGTGAAAAAATCAGTGGACAGTACGAGTACCAGGAGGACGTAACTTGGGAAGCACCGTCACCTTAGAACCAAGGACTTCAACTCAATGCTGGCTATATCATATTAACCTAACCTTACGTTCAGATCATGAAATCCATACTTACTGTACACCCACTTTGGGCAGATTAGAAAAAGTGTTATTACATTCGTCTACGAACATTACGAATTGGGAAGATCAGTTACAATATAATCCATTTTGCAAAGCATATTTTCAAGAGTTAGAGCCTAGACATGACATATCCCGATACTATCAGAAACTCATCCAGACAAGCCGATTTTCTGACCTTTTTAATATCAAATGGTTCTCTCTACATTCCATACATTCGACTGATTGGAATGTCACCCACACGCTGACACATACCAACTTCTCTAATTTGGAAAATCAAATACAGCAGATATTGCGGCAGTTTGACCAACAGAATAACTTTACTATGGAAATGGTGAAGAATTTTGAATATTATCAAATGCAAGTACGACATTTTGATTCATTACTTTTCCGTTTGGTGGACCAATTGGAATTAATTACAGACCCTAATGAGCGCCTACGTTTGTCTCAAACAATGACAACATTAAGCAATAAAGCTAATACCGCTGAGAGAAGTCAGGTATGGATACGAACTATCATAAAACGTCATATTCAGACATTGAGAAGTAACTTGGAACGTTACTATGTTCTAAAAACTATTCAACAATCTCTATCGACTTTGGATAAAATTACCAATTTACATCAAGATACCATTTATCAACATCAGTTTCGTAATGGAAAAATCATCAGTTTTCCAAAATATCGAATTGTCGATCCCATAACGACTACAGCAGAGTTATTGACTACAATGCCTTCAAGTACATTTGCGGAAACAACCACCATCCCAGACACTTCACCTACTATAAAAAAACAAGGTGTGACTACTAGCTTTGCTGAAACAACGAAAGTAATGACAACTACGGTTTCTACTACCACTCAACCTGAGATTGATTGGGAAAAAATAAATGAACTAGATGAACAGGAATCTGAAAAGAATACAAGAATCTTTACACCTATACTCTCAAGTATCATGGATACTTTGATGATCATCGGCTCAACCATAGTTTATGGAGTTTATCAGTTATGTACATCTTCTAACAATGCGGTGACCAGTAATATCACTTCTGCAATTTCCTAAGTAACGTATTTTGTGTTTACGCTTATTTGGTAGGCACACTTTCATTTATTTTTGTGCTGTTTCACTTCACGTGTGAACTAAAAACTATGATCGAAATACAAAGACTTCATGTAATCTAACATGTAACCCCTATTTCGTAACGAGAAAAGTTTTTGTTTGAAGTTCGCTATCCTACGTATATCATGATTTCGATACAAAAGTTTCTCTCTGCATAACATTTTATTACAGACTGTTAGAATTTTTGTTCTGTTGCAATATAGGGAGAGTGAGAAATGTATTCACATTTCACATTTATTAAAACCAACAATGGATAAAATAAACGCTACAATGTTAAGCAATCTTAAATGAAAGAAAATTGTTTGTTATTTTCTTATATAGTTTAGAGTTGTGACATTAAAAGCCAAGTTGAAAATATTCATTGAGAGTTATACTGTCGATTGAGAGTTATATTGTTTGCATGAAAATTTAGGGGTTATCACAATATAAGATGCTTATATTCTTTACAGATATTCAAATAGACTTAGTAGAGTAACACTAAAATAACGATGAACAAACATAAACGAAGTAAACTGTCACCGATGACTAAAATATGGAGACGCAAAGTAAAAAGAGTTCCATCCAATTACACGAAGATAAAAGAACGAATTCCGTGTGAAATAACTAACAAATAAATGACAAAATCGTCAATCAATTCTCCACATCAAGTCGAGACTGCAAGTAAACATCTAGAAGTAACAATGAAAATAGAAGAAGTACCAGATACCTCTAAACAATCTACATCATGGGTATCTCCAAAATCAGTTTCAACAACTGACAAAAATGATGAGATGACAACAAATGATGTTGAGTTTCAAGAGTTGCGTTCCATGCAACAGGCATTTAAATAAATCAAAAATTGGAACTTTCTGTAACCAGGAAATGAGATAGAGTGGTTAACCATCACTCAAGACTTTCTCAAAGGATTTCCTAAGGTGCATTCTAAACAGAAATTGCAACTGATTATTACACTCATGAAATTTCTTATAGAAGCTAGAAATATGGCTCTATTAAAGCTTCACAGAGCCATTGAAGAAGAAAATGGCGACCCACTTGAACAATTCTTTCAGTGGATCACGGTAACTTATGAAATGTCAAAAAGACAGAAAATGGTTATGCTACAAAAGGCAATAGAAAATAAAAAATTTCACTGGAAAAGTAATCCAGCTGATAAAATAGAATTAGCAATTCGAGAAGCTTAATCAACAGTTGGTGAAATAATTGAAAATCAATTCTTATCAAATCTGATGAAAGAAATTTTAAGAAACAATATGCCTAGTGCATATTATGTGAAAATTGCTGGGATGAACATCGCGGAAATGTTGCAAAAGATACCAGAAATTTGGAAAGAATGTGGTTCCCATGAAATAATATTCCAGTATAAAAAACAAAGATGCATGAAAACTAACCACGACAAACATCAAAGCCATCATGCCCACGTTACCAAGAAGAAAGTCCGACATCGGGAAAGACTATGTTACCTAGCAAAGGACTGTTCATGGAATAAGACCATGAATACCAGCAACCCAAGAATGACAAGAAAATAGTAGATGAGCTGTGTGGATATATTATTCGAAGTAATAAAAGATGCCTATAATCTGTGATGACGACACTATAGAGATTGTTAAAGCCAATTGCAAGGCTTTATACTATGTGAGATCACTGACAGAGATTGTTAGATCATAAGCCATACTATGTAATATCTCTGAATAAATGATGAGCTGTGTGAATGAAAAAGTTGTAAGTAAACAGGTGATTATGAAAATACCTGTCAAACCTGATCGATCAACTCCATTTAAAAAGATGCTCTTGAATGCTGACAATGATCACAGTCTTATCTTGAAAATGATTTTCTTGATGTATATTTCTAATATTTGAATGAAAAATATCGCTTATGTTGAAAAGCTTTCAATAGGATTTTGTGATTTTCCTATAAACAGTAGTAAACGTCTATAAATTTGGTATCTATATTAAAGTTTAATTTTCTTATTGATTGTTAAAGAAGTTTGTTACCTTTACAATTATTTATCGTTTACGGGATACCTTAAATATAGGAATATAAGTGATTAAAAATGGCCTCTGATACGTTTTCTAGAATGCTGCAATATCTAGAAGTACTGGAAAAGTACAATATTAAGGAACAGGTAGTGATTATGAAGGATATCTGCCATTTAAGTTTAATGCTTGAATTTTTACCTAAATTATGGATAAGAAAAAGAGTTGTGGACGAAAGAAAAGACAAGGTTTCAAATAACCTAAAGTTTATCAAACAAACTGATAAAGATATATCAAAGGATCAGATTCAAGAAACCTTGATCATTGAAGAAAAAGGACCGATTAGAAGAAACAAAACCAGAAAGATTCAATGTTATAACTGCAGAAAACGAGGACATGTGATGAAAAATTGCCCATATACACCCAGATTCATGAAAAGAAAAAATCAAAAAGGCGACCTGAATATTTTGTTAACGCTTGTCACGAACTATGTACTTGAATCAAAAACGAGGACAAGTGTATTAAACACTGAATATTCCAATAACAAGGAACAAAGAGTCGAAAAAATCAAAAGATATCACAAAAAGTCTAAATTGCATATGCATAAGACAATGTGCATCATTTGCACTATGGAGAATCTTATGCAAAGATTTGGTGATGCTATCTTTTATGATAACATTCTGTTTATTGTGTTTCAAAAACAGTTTGAAACATTTTCGTTCATCAGTGACCATAGCTAAAGTGACCAAGCACTTCCAACAATTGTTGCAAGAAAGCTCAAAATCTGGTATGAAAATCCCAACTTTCAAGATATTTAATTTGAAAACAAATCGATTCACTGAAATGTTGAAACAAACTTGAAAGAGGAGATCCGACGTTATTCACAACGTTGAACCTTTTACTATTAAAAAATATGAAAGATACTCTAGACGGGAGAGAATTATTGATGAAAATAAAATCAACTAAAAAATTCTTTTAAAGTTCTCTTTGTTAACCGTTCATTCGGATAGATCATAAACTTTCAGGACTAAAAAGTGCTTAAAGCTTAAAGCATTGAGATATATTTCAATTGAATAATTCGTTCAGTCAACCAACATTGACTGTCGTTTTGACGAAAACTTATTGTTTTACATTTCCAATGATGTCACCAAAAGAAAAATCTACAGATATCGTTACATCTAGCGTGAATTTCGAAAGTTTCCCAGAAAACTTTACTTTAAATTCAAGACACCAATGCTATAAGACTTTTTTTCACAAGATATCATCTTTCAGAAAATTAGTCACGACACTCATTCATAAAAGAAGGTTTTTGCAAAGACATCTGTAAATTATAACTATCTTTTAATCAGTTTCTTTTATTTCACATATCAATGTAAGTTCAACAACGTTCTTCGTAAAGACAACATTAATTTCTGTACGAAATTCAGGAACGAGCCTTTGCGTGACCTCATATTATCAACCTAGGACTTTACGTTATAAGGTCCCCGACAATCAAGTGATCAAGATTTCTGATCTAATTCATCTTTCATTCATGAAGAAGAATAACAACATTATCGTTTCTATTCGAAGAATACCCTCCGGAAAAAGACTACTCAAACAATGGATTTATCAATGAAGAAGCTAAGAAAATCGAAGGTTGTGGATATCTTTGTATCTCGTCATCTTTCGAAGATCCCCTAGAAAAATTCATTTGTACTTCAAACAATATAGTACAAAGTTTATTGATAGTATAAATTACTGCCAAAATCCACGACAAGACAAATCAATCATCTTCATTCATACGTGTGAACTCGAGATCAACCCAAAGTTTAGAGGAAGCATTGGAAGAACCAAAGTCTAGCCTCGTAACTTCCAGAGATTATCGCTCCTCACACAGCTTGGGGAGGCTACAACGTTATGCCATATAGGCACGGGAACCTTGCAGGAAAAGTTTCTCCGATTCTTCATTTACTTCATGTATTCATCCTTCACGCAAAGACACCTGACGTCTTCAATCAAACAGAGCGGAAAGGAATGTTGAGTTCGTCTTGACTCCTCAACATGAAACGTCTTGTGATCCTGAAACAACGACGAAAGAAGAGTTCGATTACTGGAGAAAAATAATTGAAGAAAGCAACTTAGAAATTTACCGACGAATTCACGACAAGCGAAACGAAGCTGAAGACTAAACAACGACTAAAGGCATTAACTCTTTAGAACATTGTCATGTGTACCTATCTGATGTATTGTGAATTCGTACTTTGCATATTTATTATGAGTCACCTTTGGGAGAGAGTAACTTAAGATGGTATAGAAAACCATTATACTAAAAAATAACTTCAAATTGCAAATAGAACTAATAATGAAAAGAGATAAAAAAAATTGCAGTAAAATACCGATTCGAAATTTGCGATTAGAGCGCAAACTACGGTTGACCACTAGATGTCGATATTGCACTGTGCGTTAGCCGAGTTTTGTCATGTGACTTTATGTCGCGAGTTGCGGGTATATAAAGTGCGGAATTCCTCCACTTGAGTCAGTCAGACTTCGACCTCGGTCCAAGAAGCAGCTCAAACAACAGCTAGTGACTTCAGTCCAATTCTGGCTATTGAGGCTAGCTGATGACTTCGATCTACTGTATTACCAACTCTCTACAAGTTGACGGCTTATGCCTAAGCTCAACCAGGGATTTGTAGATGGCTTCGTCCCTGATGTTCTAATGTAACTCAGGACACTCTCTCTCCATGATAAAACATAATACGCATTAATCCCTGGCTCTTGTAATACTTACGCATGTGTATGTTAATGCACCTTACTATTATAAACCCCTGCTGTTGAAAATACGTCTATTGCACGTTTGAATGCATGTTAAAATAGACCCCTGTTGTTTGGGAATATAGTATTGAATGTAATGGTCGCATTGCTTAAAGTTATATTAATAAAACCATGAGTGAATACGATTTCGTTGTGATGAACTGAGCGGTTCGAGCGAAACCGGCGGGTCTAAGTTTCTTAATTGTTAACTTGGGCGTGCCTTGGACACTTCGGTTAAAGTCCCTAGTGCTCTCACGAAGTTGTCCTAAACGTGTGCTGTTCTTCTTCTTTAGAAGGGAACTGCCACATAAGCCATAACTCCAAACCTCAACACGTTTTGTCTCTCTGTATTGTGCTTGTCACGTGACCACTTCAACCATTTGTGTTCGATCAAAGGCAAAATTGCCACAACATATATTTTGCCTCATGAGGAAAGGGCGTTTTGATGTGAGTTACATGGACGTCTTCGGAGTGTTACAGGAGTCGGAGTTGTTGCTTCAAACTTTTGCAGATTTGGAGCAGCAGTCTTAAAGCCAGAAGCAGGAGTGGAGTCGGAGTCTGAAAATTGTGACTCTGCTCATCTCTGACCTGCAGCGCATGACACGTCCAGTGTAACAGCGCCTCTTCCACATATCTCCAATTGATGTGGACTACATTATTTCCTTTAAATCTTTACAAAAACTCATTTTATGATTGGTAGGTGTCAAATACCAAAAAAGAAATTTGAAAATCCTGATCCTGATTAGTAAATACGAATAAGACCGTAGGCGGGATCCGATCCGGTTTGTTCCAAATATGCTGACTCCTTCCGGACTAGAGTCCTGAAATACGGATCCTGTACACCTCTGGCAGAGATGAGCACCGATCAGGACAGGACTGGATCAAAACTGAAGCCAATTTTGGCCTTTGCAATTTTTTTGGCCTTTGCAATTTGCAATTTTTTTGAAGATTGGCAGATCATGACTGGATCGAATGTGATTATAGCCGATACACATCAAAATTTTTAGTTGTAATCCGATTTTACAGATTTGTTAAATGGTAGAGTAGGTTATATTTTGCCATTAACGGCAAAAGCTCTGCTGCTGGGATTATTTCGCCATTCGAACTGTATCCACCTCTGTCCACATATAACATTGAGTTCATTTTGTTGGAGCAAGGTGAATGTGTAGTCAAGTGAATAGTGTCTATGCCTGCTGTGCAAGTGGTGTGGGTTCTGGTCTCACCATTCGCTTACTGCTTAGGCTTAACTAGTAGAGATTACTCCTTTTGATGTGAGTGCGTTTTATGTAGGGGAGATGTGGGATCTTTGACCAGGGTGGGCTCGATGACCATAGGCTATTTCTCGCCACCTAGTGAACGTGTGTTCTTGTGGTTTTGGCAGTGAAGCTGAGATTGCTTTCTTGTTGCCCATATGTGTTTTAAAGGAGCTATGGCTGTCAAATCAATTTTAGTGGGCTAATCTTGATTTTGAAGGAAGAAAGTAAAATTTTGGCGCCTGCGTTTTTTTGTTTTTGCAAATGACAGGCAGCTTTTTTAAAAGATTTTTTACAAATGTGATATGGTCAAGTAAAGAGTTTAAAAAGTGCAAGACGTTGAGAACCGATACTGCACACTTTTTTGTTATTACACGAAATGCAAAAATGGTGGCGGAAGGGATCTTTGAACCATGCGAGAAAGGGACCAATGACCCGGCGGTTCAAAGGTCCCTTAGTATATGGTCTAATGTCTCCACCTTAAACATGCCTACTTTCAAAATTAGTACAGGGTGACCCAAAAAGATGCGTACCCATATTTTGTTCGATAAAAAACCCATTTTTTAACGAATGTCTTTTCTGTTGCAGGACGTGATAGGTGAATCTATGGATGATCGTTTGCAGCTATAGTTGCCCCAAAAATGTCT
>Ga0210059_1003501_pt1 | contig 25142 bp, 35 predicted proteins | sample Ectturendosymbi2_FD_188042 | JGI IMG/M metagenome (GOLD analysis project Ga0210059, IMG submission 188042) | Ecteinascidia turbinata endosymbiont from Florida, USA - Sample 2 (SPAdes) (version 2) | ecosystem: Host-associated > Tunicates > Ascidians > Unclassified | place: Key West, Florida... | reverse complement strand
CTCTGATAGCGATCTAACACCACCTCTCTTACAATATATGCTACACGTAGCCTACTGACTTTGTGAGCCATGTTGATAAATTGATGTCAAGTGATCTCTCCTTGCTGCATTGTAACATAAGATCTTTGCATAAAAATATAGAAAAGCTTGAATTAATTGTATCTCCATGTTCAAAAACACCAGATATTATAGCGCTGTCGGAAACCAGAATTAAGGAAACTTCAATTACAGCACCACTTCCAGGCTATAATTTTATTAATGAAAATTCCCAATCGCAAGCTGGGAGTGTAGGCGCCTACATAAAAAATAACTTGAAGTATCTTCAACAACGTGACCTCCAGTTCAGAATGAGTGGATGTGAAAATATATGGTTTGAGTTATTAGGAAAACGTCAGAAAATAATAATCGGAATAGTCTACACAACTATCTTCAATACAACATAGATGAGTTTTCTCAATCGTTGTTTGAAACAATCACAAAAATCGCAAAAATTATTATGCGTATCATGTACTTGGCAATATTAACATAAATCTACATAATACAACAAATGATAGCAGAATACAACAGTGCATATATGCTTTATGTAGTCTTGGTTGCTACCAGTTATAAATAATTAATCCAACCAGAGTGGTAAACGAAACAGAGTCATTTATTGACCATATATACACAAATATACACAAATAATTTATCCACTGGAATAAAGCCTATATTATGCTACATGATATTAGTGATCACTATCCAGCTTATTTGACTGTGAGTAAAGCTCGATTGAATAGAGATATCAAACCAAGATTCTTTAGAGATACACGTAATGTTGATATTATTGCTTTTGACTGAGATCTGCACGAAACTTTAGATTCGTTACAGATGCAATACTCAGAATGGAAATGTTAATGAAAAATTTGCTATTATTTAAGGTCCATGAGAGGATTTGCTGATGCACACGTGCCTATTAGAAAATATACTAGAAGGGAATATAAACTTCATCGAAAGCCATGGATAACACAAGGAATAATTTGTTCTATCAAACATAGAGACTACTTATTTCGCATTTATGAAAGATCAAAACTACTAACGGATTTCGAAACGTACAAAAATTTACGAAACCAACTTACTCATGTCAAAAAACTAGCTAAGCTCAAATACCACGAAGACCAATTTGTTCAAAACAGCAGAAACTCAAAAATAATTTGGACGCTAATAAATTGTATTTTTGGCAAAAACAAACCACCCAGCTTTCCCCATAGACTAAATGTTGATGGACGAGTTTTCTCATCTACAAAATTATTTGCAGATGCATTAAGGAATAGTTTTGTCACGTCAGCACAGGCAAATTTTACTCCTACTGGTCCATCTAAAACTACTGAAGCAAATATAAAAAGTATCTTATTCCACGCCAAGTAAATTCTATATTTTTATCACCAACTACTCCTGAGGAAATACTAACACTTATAAATAGACTAAACTCAAAAAGTCATTTGGATATGATGATATATCGATGTGCGTTTTGAAATTGTCAAAATACTTGCTGGCACCTCTTCTATCGTATGTTATAAACGAATGCATAATTGACGGCGTTTTTCTGGACAATCTAAAAATCGGTAAAGTAGTACCAATTTTTAAGTCGGAAGATAGCGGGATCCCAACTAATTACAGACCGATATCAGTGCTAACATACCTGTCAAAGATATTTGAAAAAGTGCTGTACACAAGACTGAACGATTATTTCATCAAAAACAACTTGTTGAGTCAGTAACAATAAGGTTTTCGCAGTAATCATTCCACATCCCTGGCTATTACAGACTTGTAGGCCCTTTGTTCTTTTCAATATTTATAAATGACTTACCAATTCAAGCTTCATGAAAACTATACTTTTTGATGATAATACAGTTTTAGTACAGACAGGGCTGGCGCAAGCCATTCCAGCGCCCTAGGCGAGATCCATTTCAAGCGCCCCTCGTACTTTGAAGATGTCATTTTCTTTAATCTACTCAAGCAACCGTGGCACAACATTTTTGCAAAATTAACATTCTCTTTGCCCATTTTTTGCCGGTGTGTCCTAAGCAAGATCCATTCCAGGACCCTTTTACACCAAGCTGACTTTTTCCCTTGTGGGTACATAGGGTAGATATGACTTTTACAGAAGCTAATTTATTACCATAATGCCGAGTTCATTTGAACACCAAGTTCATAAAAACGTTATTCACACAACGAAAACATTATTAACATCTAGCATTCCAGCATATACCCTAAAACTTAACTATTCCTTCCTGATCATTTTTGGCAAAGTTACTGACAATGTCCTTCATGAAAGAAAGTCTATGACTCAACAGACACTTGGCTAGACCCACCAATTTTCCTTGCAACATGGTTGTGTGACTTTACCAGCATCAGCTTCAGTTGAGAAAAGCTCTTAGCTCTTTTTCCCCAGTGACTACGGACACAGGGAGGATTTGCACAAAATTTGGACGTCTGCTGATATGTTTGGGAAAAGTTTTATCAGATTTTGTCTGTGAAGAAAATGCAAAATTTCCAGAGGATTTATTTGAAGAAACTATACGCAGAGTTCATGTGTCCGCGTCAATATCTTAGCCATGTTTATTGTTTATTACAAGGTTTTGCAGTGATGAAGAAAGAATTTGATTTGGTTTGCTGGACTGGACATTTCTGAATGTCATAGAGAAAGCCAATGGCAGAACTATGCTCCGCAGCTGCTGAAAGCGCATCCCATTAGATGAGATAGCTATGTCGAATGTAGAGCATTAAAAGTTGACCTTGAAGCATCGGGATCCTCTATTGAGTGGATTAGCGTGGGGTCCGTACACCCCTTAGGTGTCCACGAATGTGTTTTATGGACAGTGTTCCCTTTAAGAAAATTTTACACTGCGTAAATACTTCTTTTAGTGCGCATGCAATTGCGCGACAATTAGACACACAACCAGTGAAGCGTTTCAAGCGTTTAACCCTTTATAAAGGCTGGTTGGAATGTTGCAAGTGCGCAAGAATGAAATTTCACTGTGCAGATCGTCTGGTGGCACTGCGCAAATCCAATTAACAAAATCCGTCAGTTTTTATCCGCTCATTTGGGCCATTAATCAGCTTAATCACACCACAGCTGTAGTCTGACATGTTCGTATTGCAAGTCGACTAACCTTTTTTACCTGATTTTGGTGACGTCATTTGGCGGCAAGCCGAAGCCTGAAATTTGCTTCTTCCTGGGCGGTTGAGGTGCTCTTGCTAAGAAACGGCCAAAACTAATTTATCAATAATCGAAAAAACTTTGACAAAACGAAGGTCTCTGCAGCGGTTTGGGGTGCAGTGAAAGGGGTCCGCAGCAACGAAAAGTTTGAGAACCACTGCTCTATCTAAGGTGTATTCTTCTGCGTTGCGGCTAAAATGAATGGCATTGAGAATAAGAATTCCAACCACCTTACAGCACCCCGCCTGTCTCTTTACCATGTTACACAGTTTTTGCGATGATTCAACTGCAGAAGTGTCAGATGCTTGCAAGCGCAGGCCCATTGATAGTTTGATGTTGTAAAAATCGACGTAGTTGCACCTGTACAACAAGCCCTAATATTCGCGAACGCCCTAGCTGGAATCTGTTTTGTTAAATAAATTAAGGCGGTGCGTTCCATAATCGAAATGTGACTGGTTAAATAGGCTACTAACACCAATAATGCTGGCGTTTCGGTTCCGTTTTCTAACCTGACAACACTGGATGGTTGAAATATGATTTAGTGAAGGTATCGACATAAACCTATACTCCGGCAAAAGAGCTGCACACAGAGTTTTCCTTGTAAGAAAACGTTACACTGAGGAAATGTTTGTTTTAGTGAGCATGGATATTTTAAGACCCCATTAGCATTAGATGAGTTCTAAATGAACTACAAACTTTGTGAATTTTTAAAGTGTAAAATCGTATGAAAATACGAACAAACTACACATTTAGTTCAAATAGCTTATCCTTGTTTTCGTGCTTCTCAAATGTTTTCGAATGTGGCAAGTGTGCGAGAATGAGATTTCACTGCACAAATGGTCTGGTTGTACTGCCCATTTGCACACATTCCCAATTGTCTAAATCTTTTTCTTTCATCCACTTGAAGTCACTAACTGGTAATGGTTGACTCATATCCCAACCATTTGATAGCATCAAGATATTGAATAAATTTCGATTTTTCTTTTGAATTAAAATCCTTCATATACTTATTATTTGCTCTTGAATATCGTTTTGAAATCATAGAGACCCCCTCACGTATCCCCTGCTCTATCATCAGAACCATGTCTGGATAACTCATAATTCAAGTTGAACTTCAGTCTTTTTTAAACATGCATCCCATACTAACAAGGATCAAGTTCATAATTTTTTAAACAAACGTCTCTAAAATTTTCAAAGACATCCGCAAGTAAAACTACGTCTGTGAGAAGATATAGATCATGGTATTCATGAAAACTTTTCATCTTAAAACGATCCGAAACCTTTTGAGCATGCTTAAAGTCTTCAGGTGATATATTGCTATCGTTCAACTTTGAGTAAAACTCCTCTTTTGGAGGCAATTGAGTGTCTTCAAATTTACTCAGACTGTTAAACCAGTCATATGGAAAAACTCCTTTTCTTCTTAACAATTCTTCTTCATCAAATGTTTTTTGAAGATGAGTGAACTGTTCTTTTTCTAGATTATTCACTAATTTCTCCAAACTTGTTTGCAAGAATCTAAAACTATCAATAAATCTAATCTCAAATTTTTCTTTTTCCTGCTCTTTATCATAAATCTTTTTTGAAAAGCTTATATAATTTTCCTCAGTTTTTGGTATACAATTTAATCTTCCTGGTGTCTTTGGACTTCGTCCCCCCAAGTTCTTAATGAACAAATGAGCGTCATAGCCAGAAAGATTATGAAAAATCACCAGTATATGTTGTGGCTCTTGATAAAGTAAATTACATTTATTATGGGCAGCCCCACGATATTTACCAGTTTTATGATCATGATGTCTACTCATTTTATCATTAGAAGTAAATGTTTTTTTACAAAGATAGCAAGTTTTTGCATTTTCAAAATCGATTTTATCTTTTTCATTCATAACCATCGGCTTGCAGCTGCATTTTTCCATTGACCAAATTCTGTCTAGGTCTTTTTCAAGCCTATCTATAAAAATCCCTGCTATGTCTTCACTATCTTCTCGCTGAGAATAAAGACATTCTTTAACAGGTTCACCATTTTTAAGTATATAATAGCAGAGTCCAGAAGTTATATGTTTTTGATACTTCTCAGTGAACGAGTTGTCTAAATCAGATTGTCAACTTTGAATTCTTTTTGTCATGCACTCAAAGTCTGCATAGACTACGATTGGGACTTTGGTTGATCGGTTAAAATTATTGAATTCCAAAATTGTCCCTTTTTTAGTAAAGTCATCTTAACCGCACCATTCTTTTGACAATATTCATTATGTTTTTTTAAAACCTCCTCAGTTGTGAAAGAATTCAAACATCTCAAACAGAAATGTCTTTTTTCTTCATGTTTAGTCTTTTGACGAGTTAAAAGCCTTGACATGTTGTTTGTTAATACATAATGCTTATCTTCCAGCAGTAGAAGATTTACTTCATGTAGTCTTTCATCCATCTCTGAAATCTTCAAAGGATATATTATCTTATCATCATATCCTAAAACATTTACGGAAATAGTGGGATTTTGTTTCTCAAATTTATTTATATCCCTAAGCTTTACTGGAAAGCTTATATTTTTAAAGTTTAACGTTTCTGCCTATTCTTCTAATTTCGCTGTGATTCTTTCAGGATGATCTTTAACAGGATTTAACGCTCTTGCAATGCGTAACGTAAACCATTGAACGTCCTCATTCCTCCGCTTCATGTTTTTAAATGTCATGTTTATCAATGCTTTTTTACTTGCTAGAAATTTTGGTAGACTAACGTAAGTGCCTCCTCTCAAGGGCTTATATTTCGCCGTGTGAATATCAAGACTCACAGAGTGAAATGTCCACCCAGATCCATTCATTTGAAAAATCGAAATGTTCTCCAAAATTCTTTCAGTCATTTCTGTCCACAACTGATTTAAATCAGTTGATGCTAAAATAACCATCGTTTTTGACTGAAAATATTTTGTTGCAATCACAGGCTTGGTAATTTGTTCCATTCTTACCTTTAAAACAAGTCTTACCTTTGTCTGAGGTATTAACTTTTCCATAGATTTTTGTTTAACAGTTATCAAAAATGCCTTAGGATCAAACTTTTGATCTTTTGGTGGTTTGATACTGTGATGAACTGCGAATCCTTTCAAAGCTGATTGTTTGCTTTCTTCAAATTTCAATTGTTTAGGATATAAACTCATGACTTTTTTCTTAAAAGCTTCAAACTCATTGTTGATTGGTCTTTTTACTGGTGTTGGTACAAATCGTAACAGCCAATCATTAAATCGTTTAAATCCACTTTTGACCTTCGGGATATTACTTTTAGGTGTTCTGACAGCCCAAGCATACTTACTTGGTTTAAGAATACTAGTATTAATGTGTGGTACATTTTCATCAAGTATACTTTTCATGTTTTATATAATATTATGAAATTATCTTTAACTAATTTTTATTTATAAGGAAACTTCATTCAATTATTTTTTTATTGTTATTTTTAATTTATGATAAAAATTATTCAATTATTTAACTTACAAATATAGTCTAGCCTTTTTTGAATTTTTTTTCCTACAAATATGACAATCATTCAATTTATTTGCACAACTAATACATGTACAATGTCCACAGGAGAAAACAATTTTCAGGGTGTTTACTAAACAAATTTTATATGAAAGAACTTCTTGTATTGTTTCTTCATCTACTTCATCACTAAACTTTTAATGTATTACTACATATACTTCATCTTCTTCATCACTTAACTCTTCATTTATTACTACAGTTTCTTCATTTATCTCTCCAGTTTGTCTTGTCATCATTTATTCTGTTCAAGACTATTCTGTCCTTATATTGTCTAAACCAATATTTAAACCAATTATATATATTATTCCTCCCAACTACATCTCTATCAGGTATTATTAGAAATTCGCGGAAATCAACTGAATGAATCATTAACCAAATGTCAAAATCATCATCATCATCATCGCCATCTAAAGAGTAAGTATATTTTTATTGTAATTATAGTTATTTTTTAAAAAAGAACTTTATACAATTTTTTAATTTTAACAATTTCCCTTTGAGTTCTCTTAAGTTTTCTTCAGGAATTATAGTTTCTTCATGACATATTCTTGGCATCATTCTTTTTAAATCCCTGCGATTTTCTGGATTTGCTAAAAAACAACTTACAATCAATTGATGTCTTCTGTCATAAATCATATTCAACAAAATTGGTGTTAATTTTTCAATATAGTCTTTTTTTCTCATTATTTCCCCTCGTTCACCAAGAATTCCATATAACTCTTTAAGCTGATTAACACGTCCTCGTTTTAAATGATTTATCACAAGTCTTTTAACGGTATTCATGCTTTACATAATATTATAAACTTATCTTTATATCATTTAAAAAAAAAAAAATTTTCTCTTGTTTTTTTGGCTAATTCTTATATTAACTTATTGTTTCTTTAACTTATTATTATTTTTTAACTTTTTCAAATTATTATATACTTCTTATTATTATCTGTAACTTATTCCTTTAACTAATTCAATTATTATATTAACTTCTTATTATTATCTTTTACTTATTCTTATTTCTTTAACTTATTCTTATTATATTAACTTACTCAATTATTATATTAACTTCGTATTATTTCTTTAACTAATTATATGACTTTTAACTTATTATTGTTACTTTAACTCATTAAATTATAATTTTTTTGTTTATTCCAATTTCTTCCATTGTTGTATTTTAAAAATAAAATTCCTTTCCCAGTTTTTCTTGAAGCTTCAACGATACTATCAAAAATTGTTTCTTCGCCTGTGAGAATGTCAACAAGTTTGACCTCTTTTCCTTTTTTCTACTTTCTTTCTTTGCTTAGATTTCTTGCTTGTTCTAACAATCCCTTTTCTTCGATAATTTTAAGCATTTGTTTTTTATTCATTTGTGTAAGACATCTTGTACTATCTTTCAATACTTCCATCATTGTTGGTCTTGTAATATTTTTAACAGTTGCTATATATATAATGATAAAATTTTTTAAAATTAATATTCAACTCACATCTTTTTTTCAAATCATTGTAACTATTAGAAATTTTTTAACTTAAAAATATTTTTTTCTTCTCTAAAATTGTTTTTCTACAAATATGACATTTGTCCAATCTTTTTGCACAACCAATGCATGCACAATGCCTACAACTTGTAAATACTACTTTTGGGGTATTAATTAAACAAATTCCACATGTAACAGGTTCTTTTGCTGCCTCGTCATCACTTTCTTCCTCATAATCACTTTCAATAAGCTAAAATTCTTCTCAATTCTTCTCTCATTCATCTCATTTTTCAAAAGGATCATGGGTAATCAGTCCTATTTTCAGCAAGACGGATGGTGGTATCTTCAATCATTTTAACAGCATCTTCAATCTTAGATGCTAATTTACTATATTTTTCAATCATTTTAAATCTATCTTTTCTCATTTTAAATACCAATTCATCATCTCTTTCAATATCTCTCATTATTCTATCTCTTTCAATATATCTTAGCACTCTTTTAATGCTTTGGGAAATATATTATTCCCCATCTTCATCTTTGTAAGAAATTAAAAGTTTGTCATCAGCAAGACTCAATTTTTGTCTCATTTCTTTTAAAAAACGTCTTGCTTCTTCTGGTCTTTCATCAGCAAGAAACACTGTCAAACTTTCTTGCCCACTTGGAAGTTTATCTTTAAGAAGACCTATCAAATACTTTTTTCTTGAATTAACATGAATGTTGTTACTATTTGCAATTATTCTGAGACTAAACTTAGTTAACTTTCCTAGATCCATATTTTATTATATGATATAACTTTATTTTTAAATCAATATTTAATCATCATACTACAAAAAATTGATAGTATTTTTGCTAATTGAAATGAAAAAAATCTTTTATCTTACTCATTGTAACTATTATGAAAGTTTATTTTTATTTCTAATTGTAACTATTATACAGGTTTATTTTTCTTTCTAATTGTAACTATTGTGAAGGTTTAATTGTACCTATTGTAAACGTTTAATTGTAACCATTATAAAGGTTTAATTGTAACCATTGTAAAACGTTTCTTAGCATCTGCACGCATCTTGTTACCATCACTATGGAAGATCAAACTTTTATCGCTAATCACAACCGCAAAAGGTTCTGTATTTTCTGCTACGTTTTCTGAGAACTGAGCTTTTATCTGAATGTCAGTCACAGAGTTTTTTAGTTTCTCACTTTGTTTTGTCACGTCAAAGACAAATATAGGGAATAATTCTTTATAGTCTGCTGGGGTTATATTAGGATTTGAAATTAAGTCTTCAAGATGGTAAAATTTTGTTCGGAACGCTGCAGCATCGCCATAAACCCTTGAAAATTTTTGCTGTGTAAGGTTTGTATTGTCGTAGTCAATTTCTGGATATCTCCTAGAGTTTAACATCACAAACATGTTTGTGAGATTACAATGATCAAAAATTGGTGGGTTGTGCTCCTGATTCCCTGATTTATCTCTCTGAAAAGCTACAATTATCCATCGAGGTTTATCCGGGGCTGATTTTACCGATAATCGCCAGGTAAAATTTCTCGTTTGTGGGACTGGGATTGAGTCGCATTGAATCATGCGATAACCAACTGAGCGCCTTGATTTTGACTCGATTGTTTTGTACAATTCATGCTTTTCTCGATCATTTGGAAGCACTAAATTGTCTTGGTAAGTACATACCAAGACAATTTTGTTAAGACAACCTTTCCAGCATCAGCTGCAGCAGCTCTGCAAATCGCATCATTATCACCTTTTCTCACGAGAGTTAGTTGATGCTTAAAACAGTAGACAACTTTTTCATAGCCATCACAGAAGCCAAACATATGTTTAAGTGGAACTCTGAATGAAAATGTGCCTTTAGGGTCAGGCTTTTGAATGACATAACCCTGACGGGCTGCAAATCCGATGTTATTTTGACGATGAGCTGTTGTGTGTGAATCTTTCATCCACAATTCGTTGAGCCCTTTGGGTTTTTGAAAATCATCAGGATGTTTTAACGGTCCAAGCATCGTCGTTGCTTTTCCCTGTGGAAAGCTGATTCAATTTCTTGCCCTGAAAGTTGATATTTTATGTTGCTAAAAAGGTGCATCATATTGTTTGTAAGCGTGATTACGTCCGCGTTATCATATTCAGCGTCGTCAGCCGCTTTTACCAACTTCCCGTCAGAAACAAGATACGACTCAGCCGGGTGTGTGAACAAGTCCTGCGTTTCAATATTTAATCTAATTTCACGAGGATTGTTGAGATTAGTGGCAGCAATTGGCTCGTAACTGATATTCGTATTCTTGAATGGTTTCATCAATTTGTGGTTTTTCAGTAATGTTAAGAATGCCCATTTATAATATGTATTATTTATTTTGTTTGTTCAATCGTCTTACAAGGTCTTGAATTTCCATCGCGGGCTATCCTGAGCCAGCTATCAAATTGTTCAAATTAGCTGTTGCCACTGTAGGCGCTAGAGTTGACAGCGGTGAAGACACAAGTTTTGATAAAATTTGTTGTGATTTGGGGGTCAACTTTGCAATAGCTTTTTGTCCAGCCTTTTGCCCGATGCTTCGTACGATGTTCAAAGCCGTGTCAACGACTTGCTTTTTACTGATAAATTTTGATAAAAAGTCTTTGAGCTTTGAAAAAATCCAAGATCCACCGACTTGATACTTTCTTTGATATCCACGTTTAATAATTAGCATCTTTATTTAAGGTCAGCATAAGTTTTTTGTAGGCATCACTTGGCAAAAACTTTTATCTCAACAGTTCGTCACAAATGCTAACGATTTCGTTTCGAAGACCAGTGTTTCCTGCTTGTTTTGAAGCCATTAACAGTTTTTTCACACAAAGCGTTTGGATCACTTGGGAGAAAGCCTGAACCTTTCTTCGCCGGCCCTGCCTTCTGTTGACATTTCACTTTTTGCTTTGTTTTTTTCTCATATTTATTCCACATTGCTCTTATGATATTTTGCCATTTATATCCTTTGTTTGCAGTTGGTCTTTGTGGATTTTTCCTGTTTCTCATTGCTTCAGAACTAAGCATTATTTCTTCATAATTTTTCTTGTTTTCTTCTGTTGCTAAACCAAGCACTGGTTTTTTCATCGTTATCAAATCCCAGAGTCCTTTCGTTCCCTTGTATTTATTTCCATCAGTTATTAAATCATCTCCATCAAAATCAACACTAGCATTCCCAACAAAAATTCACCACCTCTGTTATTAAATCCAAAGGTTTTATCACCTGCCATTCCATATGAATCAGTCAAATATTTTCTTGCAATTTGCCCTATATCAGTTGGAAGAGGAGGTTCAGGTAAGGCTTGCACCGCATCAGGTTCGGGTTGACCCCAAAGTAATGCTTGTTGCGCTGGAATTGCTTCTAGTTTGGAAACAATTTCTTCAGACGTTTTTGTTGTTCTGTTATTGGTTTGAATATTTTTCCAAAATCTTCATAAAGTGATTGTTCACCTAATCGTTCTGAGTGAAAATCCTCTTGAATTTTTTTCGTGGTTTTGAGATATTCAGCAACAAGTTTGTCACTTTTTGATGGGTCTTTGATTTTGAAGAAACTCATTTGTTATACCTTTACATTTTTGGATAGGACCAAATTGGAGCACGTGATTTTGACCTAGTCCAAATTCGTTTTGACCCAGTCCAAATTGGAGTGCGTGATTTAGACCCAGTCCAAATTCGTTTTTGAACCAGTTCAAATTCGTTTTTGACCCAGTCCAAATTGGAGCATGTGATTTAGACCCAGTCCAAATTGCTAACCACGAGCGACTTTGTCGCGAAAAACAAAAACTTTTCTATACAGCTTTGGATCAATGTTCATAATTTTTTGCAATTCTTTACATTGCTCTGGTGTGAGTTTGTCGTTCAGAAAGGCAGTGACTGTTGAGCTTTTTAGTCCAAGACTTTCTTTTGGCATTTTATATTAAAGTTTAATAAGATCTTTGTTGTCCACCCAAGAGTTGGAACTTGCTGGATACCCTTTCCATTTAACCAACGACTTTGTTTTATCTTTCTTCACAACTTTCTCGATTCTGAAAACTTCTTGAGTTGTTTTTTGAAGCTCTTGTTCATAGAAAGTTCCTTGAATTTCTTCGTCGTTGAGGTCTGTTATTTTGTGAGTAATCGGATCAGTTCTTTGAATTTTTGAAACGGTGAAGACTTCTTCTGTCCAGTTTGGGGTGAAACCTTTCTCAAAAAACTTCTTTTTCTTTAAAATTCTAACTTTATCTCCAATTTTGAATTTAGCATGTATTGGTCGTATTGTTAAGTCTTGATACAAATTTCTGTAAACAGTTATAGTATTTATTATTTTGCTCGCTTCAACAGGAGTCATGTTTATTGATGAATGCCATGCGTTGTTGTATTTATCAACAAAGTCGTCAAGAACGTCAATATATTTGTTGGTATTGTTTGCCGTGAAATACTTGAACATTTTTTCTTTCATCGTTCTGTTCCAACGCTCAGCGACCGACGATTTCCCCTCATTTTCATTAAAGTTCAACACCCAGAGTGTTGATGTGTTTATTATAAAATTATTCCCTTTGTCTGTCCAAAGCTTTTCTGGTTTTCTCTGTTTGAAAATTTCTTTCAGTGCTTTCGCGACAGAAACTCTAGTTTTGTCTTTCAATGGAAACATCCAACCATATTTTGAAAATACATCAATCACAGTCAGGAGATACTTGACACCATGGTTGAACCTTGAAAATGCTTGCATGTCTACGAGGTCAGCGGCCCAGATTTTATCGATAGCGTTCACATAGACTCTTCGCTTAGGGAAGTTTTTAATGACCGGCTTGTGTAGTTCTGCGGCTAATGGTGAACTTGAAGAGATGCGGTCGTTCTTGCTGCGCTCGCCCTTTTTCAACCCCATCCTGAAGCGTTTCTTTGTTCTGATGATCGGTCTAACAATTCCACGATCAATCCTTTCTGGAAGAGTTGAGTTATAAATGCCATCAAGTTCTTCCAGCATTTCCTTATCACAAACTTCGTTTCTCGTTTTTGTATCTTTGTTTTTAACATAACAAATGTCAACTCTGTTGACGAGTTTTGACCATGCTTTTGGGGTTAGATCAGCATTCAAACGTTTGTTCAATTTCGTGCCAGGTCCGGTGAAGTTATGTCCGGGCAGGTGCATTTCAAATGGAAGACTGTTGATTGCTTTGTTCAAAAAGCCTTTGCTGCTGGTGCTTGCACTTATAAACTTACTCTTTTTCGTTCCACAAACAACACATATGCCTTGAAGCAATTCTCGGTTGTTAGAAGTTTGAAGTGTTCCTACGTTTTTCGTTTCAATAAACTTTCAACATTTTACACAATATATTTCAACCATTTATTTTATGCTTTCATTAAACAAATGGAAATTAAAAACCTTTCTTGGAATGAACACATAGCAAATAAAAAGAATCATAATCTTTTGCCAAAGAGTCTACGAGGTCTGATTGTAGGAAAGTCAGGCTGTGGTAAGACTACTTTGTTGCTGAACCTTCTTCTCAGACCTGGCTGGTTGGACTATTCAAAATTGTCAGATTTTGGTAAGAGCTTGTTTCAACCAGAGTATAAAATTTTGAGAAAAGGTTTTGAAGAAAAATTGCCAAAAGAGACGATAATGAGAGTTTTTGAAAATCGTGATGAAATACAACGAGAACAAATTTCACCGAGTGTCTTGATTGACGCGTTAGCAAAAAATCAACCCCAACATTCCAAAGAGCCTATTGAGTGTAATTTTTACGAATCTGCTGATGATGTCCCTGACCCAACAGGATTGTCCCCCGAGCATAAAAATCTTATGATATTTGATGACCTCCTGCTTCAGAAGCAGAACAAGTGTGAAGCATATTACGTTCGTGAAAGGCATTCATATTGCGACTGTTTGTATTTATCACAAAATTATTTCAAATTGCCTTGTCAAACAATTCGTGAAAATGCAAATTTCTTTTGCCTGTTTCCCCAGGACCTGAAAAATATTGACCACATTTTTAACGACCATGTGTCCCAAGATATGACGAAAGAGCAGTTTGAAAAGTTATGTAAATACGCGTGGTAAAAACCTCACAATTTTGTTGTGATTGATTTGACATCACCAAAGCACAACGGTAAATTCAGATCTGGATTTGCCGATTTTTATATTATTGAATAAATGAGTGACACTGAACTTCTAGAAAAAATTGTTCAAAACACTGAGCCGAAAATTTCAACTCAGATTGTTGTTTCTGACAATTCAACATAAATAAAGACGACTTTTTACCCACCACTCGAGTTGGACAAAACGCGAAAGTATGAGATGGCTTTGGTGAATCTCGAGACCTATTATTCGTTTCCAAACATCGATTCAAGTAACATCGTTTTCAGGTATTCTCCTGGGTCATCACAACAAAGACAATGGGTTGATATTCGTATTCCAGAAGGCAGTTACGATCTGATTGATATTGCAGAAACAATCAAAATATCAAAGAAAAGAAATGGTCATATTGGTGAATCTATTAAAATAACAGCAAACACAAACACTTTGAAAAGCGTCATGGAAATTTCAAACAACTTTATCGTTGATTTCAGAGTGCGAAATTCAACTGCAAGTGTTCTAGGTTTTGCAGAAAGAATTTACAAAGAAGGTCTCCACGAATCATAAAATGTCATCAACATCTTATCAATAAATTCAATTCTCGTGAATGTTGATGTGATCAGAGGGTCTTATGTGAATGGAAAGACTCAAAACACAATTTACAGTTTCTTTCCAAATGTGTCGCCCAGATATAAAATTGTTGAAAATCCGAGAAACCTTGTGTATCTTCCTGTTATTTTAGACAAAATCAGTAAAATGGAAACAGTTGTCACAGACCAAAGTGGAAAGCAACTTAATCTGCGTGGAGAAAACTATCAGATATCACTTGGGAGAAATTTAATTACATAATATAAATGAGTTATTATGTGCATGTTAACATTTCAGAAAATCAGAAGCGCAATTTGAAACAGGCAATTGGGTCAAAAAGTCGCGTGAGCATTCGTTTGGGCTACGAAGATTTGGAGGGAAATGACCTCCGGGATATTCTCGCTTTGACCAATTCACAAGTGAACAGAATGACAAAAGCCTATGAGAATGGAAAAGGAATCACGATAAAAATTAGTAAACGTCAGGTTGAACACAACAAAACAATTGAGGGCGGGTTCCTTTCGTTGTTAGCAGGTTTAGCGGCAAAGGCTTTACCATTTTTGGCAAAGACTGTCTTACCGACATTGGCGACTGGAGTGTTGAGTGGGGTCGGATCTGCACTTGCTCAGAAGGCCACTAACAAAGCTATGGGAAACGGTCTGTTATTGAAAAAAGGCAGGAACATCACAAGAGTCGAAACAGATGGTCAAGGGCTGTATTTAAAGCCATACAAAGGCTCGGCGCTTAGCAAAATGGGAGATGGTTTGTATTTGAAACAGGGGGGTCAGGTTTTTGCCGGTTCTGGTCTTCTTCTTGGTCCGAACAGTCCGTTGAAACATATCCCAGTTCTTGGTTGGCTGCTTTAGTACTTCGTCCAAATTTTCTAGCATTAAATAAATGTGCAAACCTAAGGAAAAACGAATTGAACAAAAAGTCACGCAAGACATCAACCATCACAGAAATGAACACATCAACCAGGATGTCACTGAGCAAAATAAGGACAAAGAAGTACTAACCAGAAAATTTACCAGCAGATAAATCATCATTTGAATCAACACATCAACCAAAATGTAACATAAAGTAAATGAACCCTAGTTTATACAGACTATATGAAATTCATAAAATTGAAAAAAATCTCCATGAAGAAAAGCTCAAACACTCTGCAATTATAAAAAAATATCATTGCTTGCTGAACTTTTTAACTTTTGGTTGCCTTTTGATTATTCAGTTTTGTATGTTTCTCCTGAATGTTGGGTCTTTGTCAAATTTCGAAGAAATCATCGGAAATATTTCTGGGAAGGTTTTACATGGATTGAACGTGTTTTTTGGAAGTGCTTCAATTTTTCTGAAAGCAATAGAAAAATTCCTTTTCAACAAAATTCAAAGACATGAGAAGCAAAAAAACTTTAATTGAGGGGCAGCTCAACTCAATTCGTAACATGATTTCGAAGGCGTTGACTGACAACGAAATGTCTGAAGCCGAGTTTGAGAATATTCTTTCTCAAACGACAAAACGAAATGAAACATACATAAAATTTGATGAAGTGTTGTTTCCGGAAAAAAATATTTAGAATAAATGATTCAAGTTGAGAATGCGATTTTATCAAACAAGCCTCTGAGCAACTTTGAAATTGAAGACGCTATTAAAAAAATTGATTTGAAAAACTTTCGTGGCGTTTTCTAGTGAGACGCTTTGCCAAAGAAACCAAAAAGACATGAATGCGGGATCATGAACCTTGATGATTCTTCTGGAAACGGGACACACTGGGTTGCGTGGCTCAATCGTGGAAATGATAAGTGGTATTTTGACTCATTTGGCTTGCCCCCACCAACTGAGTCGAACAAGTACCTTGATGGTGACATTTTCTATCCAACTGAGCAAATACAGCCTAGGCAAGAAGTATTTTGTGGTCATCTTCGTCTTCACGTTTTGAAGCAGATGCAAAACGGCAGACGTCTCCAAGACATAATTAACAGTTTTTAGTAAAAAAAATCACCGTTATAATAAAGATGCCACTTGATAAATTTGGACGAAGTCCTACGACAAGTCAAACAGAAATTCAAGGGGTCTCACTCGGATACATAAATAATAACTTTTTATGAAAAAGTCAAATGACTGACATGAATGGAAAAACTATAACTAATCTCGGCTCGGGACAAACCCCAACTGATGCTGTAAGAAAGAAATATGTCAATGAAAAATTTTTATAAAAGGTATTCCAGTTAATATGCAGAATAATCCGATTAAAAACGTTTTCGCTCCTGTTGACGAAGGCGACGCAGCGACAAAAGGCTACATAGACTCAAAAAGTGTCGGTGAAAGTGGTTTGGATATGAACAGGAATTTGATAAAAAACGTGAGATGGCCAGAAGAAGATCATGGCTTGGTGAATCGAGCATATGTTTATTTTGTAGCAGGCAAAAGGTTACCAATTGAAGGGGGCACTATGCAGGGCAAATTGATATGGGAGAGCATAGAATAAGAAATATAAACCCAAATCCACAAAATGAAGACAAACTGGTTCCGAAACAGTGGATCGAAGAAAATTTTTTGAATCGTTATAGCCCTGCATCGACTATGGCGAGAGATTTAAACATGGATACCCATTGTGTCTCATACCTGGGAGCGCCAGAACAAAATCACCATGCAGTGACAAAAGGATATGCTGATACGAAGCTGTCACTTTTGGGCGGTGATATGCAGGGTGAGATTGGGATGGGTGGAAACAGGATTTCACACTTGGGCGAACCTCAGCATGACAATGATGCAGTCAGATTGAGTTCTGCAAATGATTATTATCTTTGACGTGACGGGGTCAATTGGATGCGAAATGACTTATCTGCTGGTGGGTTTAGAGTAAGAGGCACGGAAAATCCACAAACTGATCAAGATGGTGTAAATTTAAGAACGCTTCAAGCTTCTGTACCAAGTGTTACCAGTGCGGTCAGCGATGCGAATCGAGAAATCAGAACAAAAAGTTTGAACTTGGACTCACAAGGAACAGCAACGAAAAATTTTAGCATGGGTGGACAATATGATATTGCTGGGCTTCCTGACCCAACACTTGAACACGAGGCTGTCAATCTCAGAACGTTGAACAGAGAAATTAGAGCTAATTAACTGTTAGAATCATTGAAATATTTGAGGCTTGATGGTGAAAATCAAATGGTTTCAGATCTTCAAACGAACAATCACAAGCTTGTCGGTCTGGCCGATGCAGTCACGCCTACTGATGGTGTGAACAAGAAAGTTTTGGACGAGGCTGTTAATTCATTAATGGTTCAAACAAACGAAAGCATAGAAAGAATTGAAGCGATCCTTATTGTGACAAATGGACGAATTGTCGCAAATACTGAAACAGATGAACTAAAAGAAACAGCATTAAATCAAAAAATTGATAGAATTAAACAAACTTTTCTTCAAAGAATTACTGATTTAGAATTTCAACTTAGAAAACTACAAGAGTAGAACGGACTGAGCAAAAAAAGTTTTTAGAGTTAAAATAGGATGAATTACTGTGGAATGCCAGATAACTTGGATACAAAAAAAAACTCATTCTCATCCATGGCAAACACAAAAACTTAAATACACACTAACAAACTTTTGTGAGAGCTTGGGAAAAGAAAAAACGCAAGAGCAGATTGATGCTGCTCTTGAAATGTGGCAGAGTGTGTGTGGATTGAAATTGAAAAGAGTTGAACCTGATGCAGAAAGTGAGATAAAAATTACATTCTTAAATAATCATGATGAGCTAAATTGTCCATACAAACTCAGCGGGCAAAAAGGGGGCACTTTAGCGCATGCTTTTTACCTGGGTAAGTCGGCAATAAGTGGAGATATACATTTTGATTCAGAAAACTGGACAGACCAAAAAACAGTTCCAGGAAATGGGAAATACAATTTATTTTCCGTGGCAGTCCACGAACTTGGCCATGCCTTGGGACTTTATCACAATACTGAAGACAAAGACAGTATAATGCAACCGATTTATAAATCAGGATTTAGTAACAAGATACTTTCTGAATCTGACATTAAAACAATCCAACAAATGTATGGCATAGCAAGAAATGTAATTGTCACGGCAATTTTAACTCTAAGCAAGCAAAAGTTATGATCAGAAAAATACTACAAATTGAACAAAGCTCAAAGACAAAAAGGGTTAAAATAATTTACACTTTAAAACCGAAACACCAGCGAAAATTTAGAAATTTCTGATGAATCATTTCAAAGTCTCTTAAAAAAATTCGCACACATGGATGATGCTGAACTTGTGGCAGAGAATTTTGGGGTTGGTTAGCTATGGGGAGTGCAAAAGTAATCAGGCTTGAAGAAAGTGCTTTGTCACAAATGGGCAACACACCTTGAAAGTTTGCTTTTGTCACAAACGATCAGGGCATAACTGCACATCTTTGGACAAAAGCTCAGGTGGTCCAGGCAGGACCACTTTTCACACAGATTGGAGCAGCATCAATTTGGTGGCAATAAAGGGTTTACACAAAGCGCAGAGCTTAGAAATTTCTTAAATAGCAAACCAATCAAAATCCAAACAAAGCAATAACCAAACCATTACAAACATATAGAAAAAAAGGTTATACAGTCTCAAACCTATTCTGAAACATTGTCAAACATTAAAAGACAAAGTGATAATTCTACAGCAGTGCAATCCAAAGATAAAGCGATACAGCCACAGCCAAACCATTAATCAAACACAAAGCTATTATGCTACAGCTGCACAATCAAAATATAAAGCGATACAACCATACCTTCACATCCATTGCTTGACAGTTTCAGGATGTTTCAACAACAAAACCTCTCTATTTCTGTGCGATCTTTTTTGCGTTCAGAGGTTAATTACAACTAATAATACTCAATCTCTATAAATAACAATACAAATAAAATATATTAAGTTAACTCCTTTTTACAGATTAAGGAACCATTCTTAGCCTACTGAACACAAGCAAACCTAATCACGCAAACTGCCCCTGAGATTGATACCAACTGCACGAAACACCGTTGAGTCCACCGCCCTCGTGCGGTGGCATGATGTTTCGCCTGAGTGGTCAGACGCTTTAACAATGAAAGAACGGTGAGACGACGAAACAGGAACTTGGCGTTGTATGCTAATGAACGTGGTGCGTAAAGTCCCATGAACGCTTGATCGCTTGACTGAAAGAGCTTGAACGCTGGACGGTAAATAGAGCTGGGATTTTAATGATACGTTGGCTATAAAAATTGCCTTTTCTATGGCAAAGAACAGCGGAGAACAATGAACGTAATCAGAAGTCGGCAGCATGAAATATTCACAGAAACTGTCAACAAGGTCGCCCTTTTTACCAATGATGACAAACGAATCATTCTTCCAGATCGAATAAATACCCTAGCTCACACAGGGAACGCTGGGCGGTAAAAAGAGCTGGGATTTTAATGATGTGGACCCGTAAACATATACAGTTTGATACGGGAATGGCGGTAAAAACAAAGAAATAGAACTGGACCTTTAATCCCACAGACGGTAAAAAGAGCTGGGATTTTAATGATGAAAATGGAGGTAAAAAGAGCTGACCCTTCAAATGCGCTTGAGGTAAAAAACAAAGAAATATAGCTGGAAAACCTACAGTTTGATACTATTGTGAACTGGACAGTCATCGCCGATACATTAACATTTAATCGATTTACAACAGGAATGCTAAGCATAGTTTTAACTTTTGGAAATGGTCAAATATGGCTTGGAATTCCTCCAGTGGTCTTACGAAATATTTCAGTATTCTCCACTTTGTGGTCTGCAATTGCCTCTTCGCGATAAACATTCGTGCTCATTCTGACATTGGGAAAAGGACAGAATGCTTTTGACAATATGTGTGTTTGAAAAATTTTAATTTTATTCTGGGAACTTAACGCGCAGACTCCCTGGTGACCAGTATTCCCTCTAAGGTGCACAACTGCGTAGAACCACCAGAGCATTTACGCAGTGAAATCTCATTCTTGCGCACTTGCAACATTCCAAATTTGATATCGTATACTAGGCCGTAGCTACATTGAGGCAAATGAGGCACTTGCCTCGGTAAACATTCTGGAATGCTCCAAAAAATTTTTTTTGTAACGCTAAACCAAATCATATTTTACTGCGAGACTGTTTTAAAAAGAGCAGCACTGCAGCAACACTCTGTTGCTACCACCAGAGATAGTACCAGCCTAGATCAAATAAGGGCAGGATGTTAGGTTTCCATGAACTACATTAATCTACATTCCCAACCGATTAAGTAATTAACATGTTCGCCTCAGTGAAAGTTTGACCCTTACTACGACCATGGTATATACATCGCATAGCCCTTTCGAAGCGTTTCACTGGTCGTGTGTTCACATGGTTATGAAATTGCATGCGCACTAAAACACACATTTACTCAATGTATAATTTTCTTACAGGGAACACTGCTGGTGACTAACTTCACGAACTTGTGTAACACATTTGATAAATGAAACAAACATTAAATATGAGGAAATAACTCTCTATCAATTTGAGATATTGTTATTCATCTGGATGAGCCACACAAAATATGTCGGCGACGCACAATTCGCCCAACATTGGTAGTGCTGCGATCGGAAATCCCGAGCGGCATGCGCGCAAAGCTGCGCACTGTGGCAGTAAGCAACAATAGAGATCACCCGACGAGATCACTCGATTATTGCTTGTTGGCGCCACATATATATAGTGCTTTTCTTCACGCACGTCCCGTTCGTGGTGAATCACACATTTAACCCAACGCCACCGGAGAGGTTGCAACAGTACAAATTTACGTGTGTTACCACTATCAGCAGTCACTGTCTCACTTTAATACCTGCCAAGACGTCTGCGTTCAACAGTCATGCGGCAATAGTGTTGCCAGATGGTTGTCACCTAAACCTGCTAAATCGCGTCACCAAAAACTGCTAGATCCTGTTAAAACCGTGTCACAAATTTTCAGCTGAAATCTGCTAAAAATAGTTAAAAACTGCTATTTTCGAGCTGTTTAAGATAAACTTGTAAGGCTGTGTATCAATTTTTGGTCTTGCACTCACTATCAATTGACCAGACATTAGGCCAACCGCTTCCTGGCGTAACTGAACCACTTGGAAAAATGATGTGTTGTGAGTTAAAATATATTTTGCCAATGTAGTCTTTGAAACCCAATGCGCTCACTAAGCACAGAAGCAAATCATTTAGGTTTCAACAAGCCGTTTAGTTACTTGTTAGCATCAGTCCCGTCGCCACGGGGGGCTTTGGTGGGCTTAGCCCCCCAAAATAAAGCTCCAATCCCCCCAAAATTGAAACGTGAAACACTATAAACAAGGGGAGTTTGGGTTAATTTGCATCCAAATGATTGTAGGCAGTGAGTTGTGCCTGGTTGTCCTTCTTGTGTTGCCCAATATAAAGCGTCAGAACGAAGGCAAAGAATTTTTTGAGGAAGAAGGTGCAAAAGTTTTCATCTCTAACAACTGTTTAAATCAGTCACACCTTTTGTTGTCCAAGAATGATATCCACGAACTACTGCCGTACATCTTCAAACGCCAACCCTAGACAGATCATCAGCTTAGGATACTGTTGCAAGCTGCACTGGTGCAGATAAACGAAGGGCTGTATTTTCGCAGCCCGAGATTGGCGACCAGATTTGAATCCATAGCGGCCAAAAATCACCAAAATACTAGTAAAAGCATTGTTAAACTTAATTATAAAATTCATTATCCAAGAAAATCAGGTAGTAAAAAACAGTCAAGATCATATTTCCTTCGTTTTTTCTTTAAAAATTCATCGTCAAAATAACAAAAACGCTTTGCGATAGGCGGATATACCACCATATTTCATGTAGCCAATTGTTTGGTTTCTTTCCTTTAGGGCTGTGCCAAAGACAGCTCCGAAATCGTCAAATTCATCGGCAAGTGTGCTGAAAACGTCATTGCACAAGCGGCGTCGTTGGAAAAGAGCGAAACATTGGTTACGTTGGATTCCTAGGAAACGTTGAGCCAAATGGTGTCGGAGTACTGAAAATTATTGTGTTGTGAAATTTCGTAACTAAATCCAAACTTAAGGCGAGTTTGGCCGTTTGGCGGAATCTTTTGCCTTACATTTTTTAGGGAGGGCTGCAGCCCGGCAGCCCGTCTAGATGAGCCGCCCCTGCACGTATATATCTTCGAGTTCATTCATGTATTTGTCAGTTCGTTATCATTGCGATGTATGCTTATACTTCACGCGCTGAGTGTGGGAGTGAAGACGTTACACACAATAAACAGTAAACCAATGATTAGTGCATAGTCTTTGTCACATGACCTAAACCCAAAACCTAAGCCCAAAACCTAAACCCAAAACCTAAACCCAAAACCTAAACCCAAAACCTAAGCTCAAAACATAAACCCAAAACTTAAACCCAAAGCCTAAACTCAAATACTAAACCCAAAACCTAAACCTAAACCTAAAACCTAAACCCAAAACCTAAACCCAAAACATAAACCCAAAACTTAAACCCAAAACCTAAACCCAAAACCTAAACCCAAAACCTAAACCTAAAACCTAAACCCAAATCCTAAACCCAAAACCTAAACCCAAAACACAAACCCAAAACTCAAACCCAAAACATAAACCCAAAACTTAAACCCAAAACCTAAACCCAAAACCTAAACCCAAAACCTAAACACAAAACCTAAACTCAAATCCTAAACCCAAACCTAAACCCAAAAGCTAAACTCTTCAAACCAAACCCGAAATGCTAACCCTAAACCGAAACCTAAACCGACACCCTGAAGATTAACCCTAAACCGAAACTCGAAACTTTTTGAAAAATACATAAAAAGAACTCCAATCGAAGGTGTCATCTCCACCAGCTAAGCCAAAAGCAAATGGTGAGAGGCTGAGAGCAGAACCACTGAACACTCGCACAGCAAGCATAGACACTAACACCTCGACAACGTTCACCTTGCTACTAGTAATACGACGTTAACGCTGTATGTGGAATATGGACAAAGGTGGATGCAGTTCGAATAGAAAATAATCCAAGCAGAGCTTTTGCCATTGATGGAAAAATATACACTACCATTCAAAAAATGTGTAAAATCACATTACAATTAAAATTTTTGATGTGGTTAGAATAATCACATCAAAACAACAAAAAGATTATCAGTCCGATCCAGTCCAGCTCCGCCCAATTTTCAAAAAAATTGCGGTCCAATCCAGGCCTGATCCGCCCAAAATTGGCTTCAGTCCTGATCCGTGCTCATTTCTGGCTCACACCCGCGAGGAGCTTTATCAACTCGAGATGAAACTTTGTTTTTCAAATTCAGGATGTAATTTTTGAAAGTGAGACTTCTGTCAAGAGTGACACCCAGGTATGTCGGATTATTCTCGAATGGTAGGAGCTTTCCAGGAGAGGATTCTACATTGAGTTGATACCCTGCACGATAGTTTCTGATGTGGAAAACTGAACAGACAGTTTTGTTGGTGGAGAGCTTTAAGCGTCACTTGGCTAGGTATTCTTGTACAATGACCATGTCCTTTGATAAATTTTTCTCTGACTGACTGAATATGGGGGCTGAAAAGGTCAGCGCGACATCGTCAGCATACAAATATCTGGTAGAAAATGTTTCGGGGAACTCATAAGTGCAAACATTGTACTGGATGGGAGCTATTACTGACCCTTGGGCGACTCCTTTTTTGAGATTTTGCAAAGCTACTGCTTTGTCCGTTATTGCTATGAGGTATTAAAAGATCTGGAATACAGAAGTTTCATGATGAGACTGACATTTTATTGCAATGCAGCAGCATCGACAGTTTCAAATTTAGTCCTTTGTGCCAGATGGTGTCATATGCCGCTTTGAGGTCAAAGAATACCGAACCGACTACTTGGCGGTCGTGGAATGCCTGCCCGCTGTTTTGAGTCAAGCGGCAGACCTACTGTAGTCTACGGTTGATCTGCTTTTCCGAAACCCTGCTTATTGGGCAGGAAGCAGCGGGTCAATGATAGTGTTGGTTCTGTTAAGGATAAGCCAGTGTTTTTTTAAGCCGTTTTTGGGTGTCAAAATGGCACCCTAAAATTTTGCAATGACACCCTAAATACTGAAAGCCTAGGTATGGTTTTGCTTTGTATTGAAGTAAAACGATTTGAGATAAGCATGTTTTCCTGCACGTGGTTATTGCAACAGACGGCTGGAATGTTTTAGGCCGACACAATTTTCTGGCGCAGAAGTTGGAAGCCAAAATTGTAAGTTTGGTATCTGTGCACAGTCATGCGCACCGCTTCGCTTCGACCTCTTGCCACTGCGACAGATTTGTACAGTATGGTGCA
>Ga0210059_1003500_pt1 | contig 25144 bp, 14 predicted proteins | sample Ectturendosymbi2_FD_188042 | JGI IMG/M metagenome (GOLD analysis project Ga0210059, IMG submission 188042) | Ecteinascidia turbinata endosymbiont from Florida, USA - Sample 2 (SPAdes) (version 2) | ecosystem: Host-associated > Tunicates > Ascidians > Unclassified | place: Key West, Florida... | reverse complement strand
CGCCAAATAAATCTATCTATCTATCTATCTATCTATCTATCTATCTATCTATCTATCTATCTATCTATCTATCTATCTATCTATCTATCTATCTATCTGTGTTCCAGCCTGCCGTACAGCCACTTACGGCAACAGGTTGTTCACCGTAGAAACCGCAATCCTCTGGAACGACCTGCCGCAGGAAGTACGAGATGCTGAGAACCTCTCCTCGTTCACAAGACTGCTCAAAAGTAACTTTTTTAATTCTGCCTTTCCTCAAAATTGTCGTTGAGTATGTTCTTAGTGTATTCTAACGTATTTTGAATTCACTTTCGCAACATCATTGTTCAGCGCCTTAGAGCGACATGGCGGATTTCGGTGCTTTACAAATGCATGAATTATTATTATTATTATTATAACGCAAGCAGTGAAGTAGCGAGACTAATTGCCGTCCGGAGCTAGGGTTGCCCGATGGCTGGTATTTCACCGACCTGGCCGGTATTTTACTGCTAATTTAGCGGGGACCGGTAAAAGTGCCCAAAGCTGGTATTTTGAAAATAAATTAATTGCAGTAACTAAAAAGAATTAACGCCGAATTTTTCAAATTGTAATGACTCCGGTAGTGAATCTTGTCAGGAACGTTCCTTCAGCGAAGTTTATTTGTTGCTGTTGACACAATCCTCGGTGCGATTGTCACATCACACGCACACCGAAATGTAATGATCCACCCAAAATAGGGCAAATTACTTAAAAAATACTCTTCGGTTTTCCCTGTGCTGCTCGAGAATTACGACAGAGCTTAGATCTGGCACTGTTGACAAAATCGCCGGCATTTTGCAAAACGCATCTGGCAACCCTACCCGGGGCAGACCATAAAAGTGCCACCCTTCCCACCCCTCAAATTTGCTTGCAAGAATTTAAAATGAAAGAAGATTATGTTCGTCCTTAGTAAAGATATAAGGAATAATAAAACATCGTGGACAACAGAATCAAACCCACACAAACTGAATTAGGTCTCGTTTTTCATTGTCGGTTATGGGTCTTGCTTTTTCTGCTTGTTTGCCACCTTTCCCATCACTTAGTTACTCTTGCTATTTTATCTTCCTGCAGTACATATGCATCTATGGCCTGAGCATATTTTGTTAATTTTTCTTGCAAGTTGGTTTTCACTCTGCGGCAAGCTGCACCACACAGCTTTAATTGTTTATCATTTTAGGGGCTTAAACCAAAAGACACAAAAATGTGTTTTTGCGGTGCCCATTTAAAGAAGTGATGGCAGGATACCTGTACTCCACACATAGGCGTACGAGGCGGAGGGGCGGCAACCCCCCCGGTTTGAAAATTTCAGGGCAAGTGCAAGTTGCTCAAAAACCCTGAATGATAATAGATATACATTCAATACAGTGAATTCAGGGCACACTCTGTTTTTCAGGGCAAGCGCAAGTTGCTTAAAAATCCTGAATGATAATAAATATAGGCCTATATTCAATAACAGTAAATTCAGGGCACACTCTGTTTTTCAGGGCAAGCGCAAGTTGCTCAAAAATCCTGAATGTAAAAAGTATATCCAATACTGTAAAAAATTTCAGGGCAAACTCTGTTTTTCAGGGAAAGTGCAAGGTGCTCAAAAATCCTGAACGGTGAAAAATTTTTCAATAGAGTGTATTCAGTGTATATTCACTTGGGGGTGATCCGTGTAATTTGGGCTAGTGTAATATGTGATCTGGAACAAAGTTGTGACTGGTTATAATGACTTTGATGTGGACCAAGTGGTTCGTTTTCTGTAAAAATCGAACAATCGGATGTCGAAAGGTCAACAGTTTGATATAAGAATTCGGTAACGCTTTCTTTGTTCGTTTTTGGGTTTGCGCTCGGTTGAGGTGGAGGGTGTTAACATTACATTTTGTTCGGTCCCGATGTCATCTTTCATTCACAAAACTAACTTCAAAATTTTCCTACCTCAACCAGTCAGCCAAAATTTGATGTTAAGATCAATGCTGCAACAGATAACTGAAGAGTTCTAAAAAAATCACGAAAAACCTGGCATTAGGACGCCTGCCAATCAAAAACATCTGTTGTCTTAAAGGCGAATTGACGTCACAGACGTAGCCGCTATAAACGAATTCAACTGTATACTGTAGAACAGATTTACAAGAGTTTTAAGGCCCTCAAAGTTAGTTTCAGGGCACATTGTTTATTTTTAGGGCAAATTCTTAATGTCAGGGAAAAATTTTTCCGCCATTCCAGTAAAATGCCTTCCCGTACGCTTATGACTAGGCATCAGAGCCAAATTCAACGACCTCCCTATGGACTGCATGGCCTGACGGTTCTGGACGATGAGACAATTGAATGGCTGCTCAACACCTGCCCGAAGATCTAGTGCGGGCAAGCAGTGGTTTCAACAACACGCTCAAAAGACGAAGAAGAGCAATATCATCCGCACTCCACATCTTCCAATTGTGGGGGGGTCACACTGTCACAGGGGACCCAAAATTCACACTTAGCACCCCAGAGAAAGCTTCGATTCCCCAAACTGAAATATGAAGCACTAGAAATCAATGAAGTTAGGGGGGCCTTTGAAAGCACATGCATTTTACCTCTCACTTCTGCAAAATATATCTCTCACTTTTGCAAAAATATTTTATTCGTTTTCACAGAAAAGAAAGCTCTCGTCTGAAATAGCCACAATTAAAGTTATTGCCGAACGCCGATAAAATTGGATAAAGCAGATCCCTGTGAGTTTTGTAACCAATATTATTGATATCGGTGTGTGTCCATAGGCGTAGCCAGGGGGGAAGGGGCCATGGCCCCCCCAATTTTTAGAAAAAAAAGTTATTTTGTGCTTTGAGAAGCGTTTTTCCAAACAAAATAGTGTTATTCGTCTAAAATCAAGCATTTTTGCCCCCCAAATTTTTTTGGCCCCTCCCAAATTTTTGGGCTGGTTATGCCACTGTGTGTGTCCAGGATTTTGAAAGCAGAAGAAAAATGGAAAAGTGCATTCTCCTGGTCCGCAGTCTCCACACATCGGCTACGTGACACTGTCGCAAAACGCACCTAGACTTTCATGATGATACTGTCTCAAATGGCTTTTCCAGTGAATTTATTTGAATATTCTGTAGCCACCGTAACAAAACGCTCAAGCAATTGAGCCTACCAACCAACTCCAAACTTAAATTCACTGATTTCTGCCGCGTTGCTATTGTGTAGAGGACGAAGACAAGTAACTGCGTTACTGTCAACTAATTGGATCAAAACGTGCAACGCTTTTGAAGCAGGAACATGACCGAGGACCAAAAATCAGATTATCATTCACGCACTGACAGTTGCCATGATTCGCTCATGATACGCAACTCATTAATTTGATCGAAATAGGTCGCCGCGGCGAAATCTGAGTGTCTGTTCTACCAGGGATTAAAGTTGCAATGCGTTTTTATTTCAAGTTGGGACTTGTTCTAGTCACATCAAACTGTGGAATTACTGCCGAGTGTGGTGTGTAAAAGTCAGTCAACATCAGCACAGCGCATGTTTGCGCATTTTGCGAGACTAAGTCCTTGTGCAAAAAGCAAAGTGTGACGCTTACACACTTTTTTGTGGCACAAACAGTCACACTCGGCGAGCAGAGGATCAGCCCGGAGTCGGAATTTTTTTAAAAGAATTTTTAACCACTCCGACTTCTCCAAACCAAACTCCTTCCGAGTCCGACTACACAGACCTGATAGTGGTAGCAGTGTTTAAGCATAGTCGCTATATAACTGGTCGGGCAGCTTACGTTATGAGGTTATTTTGGACAGTGCCATCTAGATGTACATGGGCGCACATTGGTGGGGGACACGGGGGACATGTCCCCCAATTTTTAAGGTGGGGGGATATAATATGCCATGTCCCCCCACTTTTTCTCTTCAGGTTTTGTATTTGGAGAAGTTCCAAAAGTAAAAGTGACGTTTGTCACGTTGTGCGCGAAGTGCTTTTCATGTTAGATGTTATACATAGCCAAGTTGATGTTGAAACAGAATTAGGTGTGGTGTCACTGGATTCTGTTAGTTTGTCAATTTTAGCTTCAATAAAATGATATTTAGCATTTTGCAAGTTTCTAGAGACCGCGAAAGTTGGTTTACTGCTTCTGTCCGACATTTTACCCTGTGTAGTATATTGTTAGAAAGGTTATTTTCTTGAAACAGTGATAGTTTTACAGCTGCACATGTGAAAGACCACAGTATAGCATGGATTTGGTTCGCGTAGAAATGTATCTGGTTTTGCTGTAACGTTGGTTGTCACCATGGGCACAATTTGGCGGGGGACACGGGGGACGTGTCCCCCCACTTTTTCTGACGGGGGGGACATAATATGCCATGTCCCACCCACTTTTTTCTCTTTAGGTTTTGTATTTAGAGGTTTCAAAAATAAAAGTTATGTTTGTCACGTTTGGTGTGAAGAGCTTTCATGTTAGATGGTAGGCCACACATTGCCACGTTGATGTTGAAACAGAGTTTGGTGTGGTATCACTGATTCTGTTAGTTTATAAATTTTAACTTCGATAAAATAACACTATGTAACACAAATTTTGTTTGGCTGCTTTTTTGATGCCCTTGTATGTTTTGGGGGTCGCTGAGTTCGAAACTCACGTTAGTTGTTTCATCGACGGTTTTCAATGTATTGACACTTATTATTTTTTCCGACTGAAACTGCGTTTTTTTGTTGTATGTACATTTTCATACTGCGCATGTAATAGATTCAACTCGTAGTGATATTCTGTAAACTTTACTTGAACACGAGAATCACAATTGAAACAGCATTTTGTTAATCACAAGTCCAAAATACATCAAAACACAGTTTTTCAACGAAAAAGACCTTCAAAAATGAACATTTGAACGAGCTTTTCTTTCATGACCATACATATCTTCCCTTATCAAAGACCACATGTAATCGCCCATCATTGCGCTGTCCCAGCGGCCCTGATACTGCTTTCCATTGGCTGAATATCTTGGTGAAATCTCTCGCCGTGTTCCTCGCTAAAGTCCCCAAGATTTCAAGATTTCTTGAAAGAAATCAAGAAGAGAGTAAAAAAAATGAAGTTTCAGTGACATGCGACATCCCATCCTTTGGTATGTTGTGATCAATGTCTTCACTAGCTCTTTGTAATTTGGATTTCTATTATTTCCCAAAAAACTTTAACCACACCTCGAAATGCTTGCTAAGCCTTCTTTTCTGTTTCAGTCATTTTTTCCTCTAGGGTTCTTGACTTCAACATGTTAGCTATCTGGGGGCCAACAAATATTCCTCCCTTTAGCTTGGCATCTGACATTTTTGGGAACATTGCTCTGATTTCTTGAAATTTTCTTCTTTGAAATCCAAAGCATTGACAAATTGCTTTGCAAAACCTAATTTTATGTGAAGGGGCGGTGATAAAACTTTTGCCCTGCTTACAAGTGGCTCCTTGATGACATTGTACCTTCCTGGTGTTAATTCTTAATTCTTCCCTTGGCGGCCAATGGATCTTCTTGTAGTGCTCTCCATCAGCTCTGTTGTTCCACAAGCAAAGAAAACACTAGTATTTGGTGTAGCCACCCTGGAGACCCAACAAAAACCCCAACATCTTGAAATCACCACAAACATACAAATTGAATTCAGCATAGTTTGTTTTAAGCAGTAGTTGCTTGACATTTTCATAGTCTTCTTTCATTTGATTGAATAAGCGATAGGAATTGACGGATATTGTTCCCATGATGAAGTAAAACTGCTTTAAGTCTTTTGTTGGAACTGTCAATAAATAGTCGCCACCGAGTCGGTTCATGTTCTATTCCAACAGCATTAAACAAACCATTCACATCTTTGCAATAGCAAAGGTCATGAGCTACACCAAAGTAAACAGAGAAGTCCAAGTGCCTCTTCCTATACGCAGTTATTTTGCAAGCATTAAACAGCTACTTCCAAGTTAATCTTGATGTTAATAACTCTGCTGCAGATTTTGTTAGCCCGAGGTCACGTATTAAATCATCTTACTCCTTTTTAGATGGAAAATGAGGTTTTGAACTTATTGCTTGTGCATATTCCACATCACTGTCTAAAGAATCGTTAGATGCTGAGTTTTCACATTCATCATCAAGTTCCAGCTACAAAAACATAAGATGTAGAAATGGATCAAATTCTCACAGCAGTTAATTCACCGGTATTTTATAAACGCAAAAGTACTTACTTATGGAGGTGGGTTTGGAACTGGTAAAGTTTCACTGTGAGGAACAGGTGTAATGGATGAAGGTATACTTGGGTATGTTAGTGTTCTTCTGCCTTTGACCTTGCGATACTTTGCAACATTTGTCATACAGAAGTAACAGTCGTTGTGATGGTTTTGTGGCTCTCTCCAAACTCTTGGAATTGCAAATGGCATAATTCTTGCAGAGCCCCTCAACCAACCTTCAAGATTAGATCGACAGCTGGCACAAATTACATGCGGAGTCCAGGCCTTGTCCTGGTACCCAATGGGCATTCCAAAATACAGTCTATATGCTGTCCAGTACTTGACTTCTTTCATAATTTTACTTGAAACGTGTTTGCCACCAACGTAATATCCACAAACGTAACAAAAAGAGTCAGGTAAATTTTTACATTGTCTGCTGGCCATTGTGACTTCTAAATCAGAAAAACATTAACTTAATTTAACAATAACAAGCAAGGTATCTCTACAAACACAGTAGCGGTGTTATGATAACCTATACTAATAATGTAATGCTTGGCTAATGAAGGAACTGGATATAGCAAGTAGATTTTGCGATACTAAACTAGCCCTGGTATTCTGACACTGCTCAACCTTTGAATTCGCACGATTCACATGTCTTTCTAAGCAGGTGAGTTCATTAACTTCAACAGACTCAGAAAACATGAAGGCTAATGATTACTGAGAAGATAGCGCCAAAAGACAGTGACAAGATAACAAAGATTTTGCACTCCTTTCACTCCCTCTTGTATGTGTGCAAAGGAAACCTCAATTGGCAGCCAAATAAGGTTGACGGAGTATTCAATGTCTTTGTGCTATTGATTGTGAAGTACATTTTACCACGTTGCTTTAGAGCGGAATCCGCTCATGCAAATACATGTAAAAATCCTTACTGACAGTCAAAGGTCGATGATAGAACAAAAATAATCCCATTTTTGGAATCAGCGCCTCGAAATTATCCAGAAACAATGAAAACATTAAGCCAAACAAAAATTTCATAAAAATTTGTTACGTAGTGTAATGTTTAGCATTTTTCAAGTTTCTAGAGACCGTGAAAGATGTTTAACTGCTTCTATCCGAGAATTTGCCCTGTGTGGTATACTGTTGGAAAGCTGCATGTGAGAGACCATAGTAGAGTCATGATTTGTTCCATGCAGAAATGTAATTGGCTGTGCCGTAACGTTGGTTGTCACGTATTCAGAAACAGACAGTGTATAATTTAATGATGTTAGTGTATATAATGTTAGAAAGTTAGATTTTCAGACAAATTTCTGCGAAGCTTTTGCCGAAGACAAAAAGCAGCACTATTGCGGAGAGTTAGTTTTGGGATGGTGAGTTCAGCAAAAGACTGTTTTCAAACATTAGTGAACAGGATTTCAATCGAATCGTTGGAGAAGCAGCCCACTGTGTTTACTTAGCTGTATATTGACCTATAGCTTAAAACGTAGGGACTTGACTCGGAAATAGGATAAAATATACATTTATCCTCACTTCTTCTAATGTCGCGACAATGGTGACCAACAAATCCAAAAGATATTCTTTCCTTGACTCTTACACTTTGTGCTTGTGCTGAAATCCATTGGTTCGTAAGTCATCTGATTTATTTGAGTTTAACCAAACCCACAGTGCAGCAATGGTTTCATCCATGTGCGAAACATGTGCTTTGCAGGAACATTGAACCTAGTTTTGTTGGACATTCTTTTTGCGTTGAAGGTAAAATATGGGACGCTATTTGTAAAAAAACTAAATCTGTGCATATTTAGCTAAATCTGCACAAATTTAGCTAAATCTGCACGCATTTAGCTATATCTGCATGCATTTAGCTAAATCTGTGTGCATTTAGCTATATCTGTGCACATTTAGCTATATCCGCACGTATTTAGCTAAATCTGCACACATTTAACTATATATGCGTGCATGTAGCTATATCTGCACGCATTTAGCTATATCTTCACACATTTAGCTACATCTGCACGTGCTTAGCTAAATCTACATGCATTTAGCTTAATCTGCATGCATTTAGCTATATCGGCGCACATTTAGCTATATCTGCAAGTATATGGCTAAATCTGCATGCATTTAGCTAAATCTGCACGCATTTAGCTATATCTGTGCACATTTAGCTATATCTGCACGCATTTAGCTAAATCTGTGTGCATTTAGCTATATCTGCACGCATTTAGCTAAATTTGCACGCGTTTAGCTAAATCTGAGCGCATTTAGCTAAATCTGCACGCATTTAGCTAAATCTGAGCACATTTAGCTATATCTGTGCGGATTTAGCTAAATCTGTGCGCATTTAGCTAAATCTGTGTGCATTTAGCTAAATCTGCACGCATTTACCTAAATCTGCATGCATATATAGTGATGAAGCGTGGCAGCCATGACGTAAAGCGTGGTATCCCGTCTAAAGTAAGATTTGGTGTTCTGTGTCAGTGATCCTGACAAAAGCTGGGCCACTGCTTGATGTAAATACCCTGAGGTTGCTTAAAGCAAGGTGGTTTCAGGTGTAAATTATGGCTGTTTTTTTTATAATATTGGTTTGTGTAGATTATGGATGGCCGTCAACGTGTGTTTGTTTTATAAAAACTTTTAAGGCTGGCTTCATACGGTGAGGTTCTGTTAGTAAAACAACTATTGATTTAGTAAATATCCTAAAAAACAATGTAATGCTCACAAAAGTTATTTTCTGTTCACTGCAAATACTGAGAATTTTTTACAGGATAACATTTACCTAATTGGTGAAAGGTATCATTACAACACGTACTTCTTTAATATTTCAATTAAGATTAACTTTAAGATTTCAATGCACTCCTTCTCTTGAAGTGACATGCAGCAAATTTAATGTGAGCACAAAAGAAGAACAGGGTACTTAACCAAATTCTAAAACAATTTTCTTCCTCAGTTGACTGACATGTACTTGTTTCAGGCAAGGCAGCGTAAAATACATCAATGTGGTCTACTCTCACTTAACAAAAAACTGTGAGAGATAAAACCAGTGCCGAATGTGGACCAAAAACAAAACACAATGTCAAATATTTTTCTAATCTGGCACACTCTGAAATGATAAAAATCTTCCAGTGCTATTTTCTTGCAGGAGCCCTCAATACAGTTTGGACTGATTTTTCAATAAACTGACTAGCATCTTCTCAAGGTATTGTTTATTGCAGGGGTGTCAAACTCGTTTCAGTTACAGGGCCACTTCACGCATATTTAATCTGATGCGGGCCGGACCAGTGAAATCATTGCATAACATCTTATTATAAGTAATGCCAACTTCCAACTGTTTGCATAACTTTAATGCAAAAACTTCAAGCTTATCTGAAAATGATTATTAGCACATTTAAGGAGCAACCTTTCCAAACTCTGCAACAACATGACGTTTCTTGAGAAAAGTCTGTTCAATTTTGCAATATATTAAGAAGATTTATCATTAATGACTTTGAAACCAACCGAAACGAAAACACAATGACTAAAAAATCAACCGAAGCAAAATATTTCGGAAAAACCGAACCGGTTTCTGTCAAATTTCTGTTTCGAACACCTCTGCTCGTCTGCAGCTAAGTGCAGTAATCTTGACCATCCGGAGCTGGCACCACATTGTGCAAACTACTGGAAACTTGAATTTTTCTTCTACTCTGGAAATGCATGTTTTAAAGCAAAACATACAGCTTGTGGCAATGTGTAAACAGTATGGTTCCATCCTGGGATATCTAGTAATTCCTAGATATCCCTGGAGTTTCTAGACATCCCTGGTTCCATCAAACGTTTGTAATGAAACTGCTGACTAGCATTGCATTCACTCACTGTTCAAGCATTCATTGTCTTGAAATATTTCCTTAGTAAACACCCACTGTTGCAGAACTATATTTCAGGGCGCAAAGAAGCAGTTCACATCATATATGTTAGCGATAGCGATTTAGGCCTACGCCTGAAACTTGGTACTTTTTATCTTTCACTAGTGTATCGATATCAGGTGTCAAATCCTGTGTAGAAGCCACTTTCAGGATGTCATTTAAGTGAGCGTTGAGCGCAGCTTTGTTTTATCGATGTTCACAACAGAAAACACTTGTTCACAAAGGTATGTCGTCTGAAACATGCACAAAACATTTGTAGCAAGGGATGTCACTTTGGGGTAGCCTGCATAGGCATAGCCAGAGGGCAAAGGGGCCATGCCCCCCAAATTTTTAGAACGCAGTCATTTTGTGCTTAGAGAGGCGTTTTTCCAAATAAAATAGTGTTATTCGCCTAAAATCAAACATTTTGCCATCCCCCAATTTTGGGGCTGGCTACAGCATTGGTAGCCTGGAAAAAGATACTGATAGAATGTGCCCAAGCTCGCCAAGACAAACTTCGTCTTCAAATTGGAATCACACTGCAAGTCAATTATTCCAAGTATTCCAAGTCAATTATTCCATGTTGCAAGTCCACGGGCAGATCAGAGGCGTTTAATGTGAATGCCGAGAAAAAGACTTGGAAGTCTGTCCCAAGTTGGTCAAAAATCTGAAACCGCTGCTTGAACTCCCACAACAACTCTGTTATCTTATCTTTGTTTTGATTCAAGTCAATGTTTAGTCCCGTGGTATGCATACTTTTTAGACAAAGGAAATGAACAGTGTCATCACCGGAAAGTTGTGTCTTCCACAAGGACAACTTCAACTTAAATGCATCCTATGGTGTCGTAATACTGAGTGACAAGTCTTTTGCAGCCTTGCAATATTTTGTTCAGATTATTCAAGTGCTGCGAAATATCCACCATAAAGGCAAGGTTTTGCATCTATTGTGAGATGAAATTCTAACACTGGCTTGCATTTTTTTTCATGAAGTTTTCAATTTCCTCACGTAAATAAAAAAAAACGCTTTAGCACGGCACCTCGGCTTAGCCACCTTAAACTTTACCTAGCAAATTTCAATTAGAGTTGTACCTAGAACTCCAAAGGTTTCGAAATCGACATCGCTGGAGCTCAAGGTATGTTTTTCCCGGAGTTCTAGTGTTAAACTTTATCAACTTAGTTGAACTTTTGCATGTTCATACCTGTTTGAAAGATCAAACCGGTGTGAACATGCAAAAGGAAATATGCAGAAAACGGGAAATTTTCACTTGAAAAAAACAGAGGAAAACAATAAAATATAAGCAATTACGTTAAGGTTGCAAGTAATTGAAATCTATAGTCACCAGTTATTGAAGTATAACTGGATAGACTTATCAAGCAAACAAAGAAGTTTTATTTCACAAAATCATCCCGCGGGCTGGATCCAACCACGCAATCATCCCGCGGGCTGGATCCAACCACCCGGATTTGGCCCATGGGCCGTATGTTTGACACCCCTGCTCTAGAGCAATATGATCTTTACGTTTCAACTGGATTCAAAATCCAGAAGTAATATTAGGTGAGAAATTACAAATTGTTGGTTTAAATTCTGATATCTTAAAAGTGATCCTGAATTATTTGAGGTATTCCGTAATAAGCTGTATCGTAAGTTGAACAAAAGATTTTAGATCTCATTGTCCCGGTTCATTTTATTTGGCAAACAAAGATTATGTGGAGTATGCTGAAAGGTAATTCTATAAATGGACAAACTTATGAGCAGATAAGAAAGGCTATCTATCACAACGCCACAGGTTAGAAAATTACCTACCCCTGGAAAGGTTGTTGAAAAGTTTGCTGTCAATACAATGTCTAAACAATTAAAAGACAATGAATTTGCTCGTGAATCCCTTAGGGATCTGACACAAATATAAAGAGAGAATAGGACACTCAAAACACTTGGAGTATTGCAAAGGACAAGGTTTATGTGGAAAAGAAGCCCTATAAAAGTATTAAGAGAAAAATTATTGGTTGTTGAATTACAATTGGATGTTTTTGGAGAAGATTCTATTTTGTTCAATAATCTTAAATATCGTCTTGGAAGAAAATTTCTAGTAGGTGAGTTTCATAAATATCGCACATTCGTTGAATTGACAAATAAATCAAAATAATTTTCAATGGCAAATTGACACTATTTGGGAGGTGTTATTTAATATAAGACCAAGAGAAGGATGTTATGGGTTACTAGAATCATTGTTACACATTTAAAATGTTGCAAAGGATAATTAGAATGGTTGTTGCTTTACAGTGTATCTTTCAACATATTTTAGTATTTTGAATAGCCTTATATTGTTTTCAGGTTTAAGTCATGGATCGAGTCATGATATACGTATGTTGATACTTGTGAGGAACGTATTTTAGATGTTCTTTTAACCTCATTCTTTATCGTTGTACTTTTTAAGTCTGCGAATTTATAATTGTTTTGTTTGGATTGTTTTGGGATTAAGAGCTAATATAGTACTCAACCATAAAAATTACAGCTGCACATATAAAGTGTTCTAAAGCCCTTCGTAACTTGCGCTTTGATTGGATTCAAGATCCAGAAGTAGTCTTGGATGAAAAGTTAAAAACTGTTGGTTTGGAATGTGAGTATTTAGAGACAGATCCGGAACTATTTAAAGTTTTTCACAACAAGCTATATTGGAGCTTGGAAGAAAGTACCACCCGCTTTAAGTCCTTGTGGTACCAGCTCACTTTAGATGACAAATAACCGATATGTGGCTCTTGATAAAATGTAAACTGACTAATGATTCTACCTATGACTACGTGCGAAGAGCAATATTAACTCCTTCTTTAATAAAGATGAGTAGTTTACTCCGCTAAAAGGACTTGAAAATAGTAAGGAAACCGGTAGATGGCCATATGCTAAAATGCAAATATTTTTGTTTGGAAACAGTTTCGGCAAATACAACTAAAATGTCGATAAAAGCTACTAAAAACTGTGTAGATGCCTCCAACATTGTTGTATTGACTCCGACTGTCGTTTTGGATACAGTTCATTTGCAAAGTTTTAGAGCAGATTGCGCTTGTCAAGTTGATGTACTGAATTCACGTTCTGAAAATTGGTTTGAGAGTTTTTAGAGTGCATTGATGAGACAGAAGCTGAACTGGATGCAATATTGAATGAATCATAAGATGACAATTTATTGTTTGATCAGATAGATTGCGTATTACAGGCAATTAAATCTGTGTGTTTTAATTGGTCCCAATGTCCTATACAGAGGCTGCAGAATCATTTGCAGGCCAATGGTTTAAAGACAGACGTTTTAGAAAATAATCTTATATATTTCAATGCATTTAAGCACAAATTGTATACAGAATTTCAGTGTTCCTTTCCGTGGTATTGTCCACTGCTTCAGTATGTAAACATACAAAATTTTCGCTGGCAAGCCATGTGGCTTTGGGAATTTCTTGTAAATACGCAGATAGATGAGAACACTTATGAGTAGTTGAAAATATAAATTGAACGGTAAACGAGAAGGAATAAAGGTAATCAAGGTGATCCAGCTTGCCAAGATGGTGAAGCTGTTTTAACTGATTTGAGTTTGATGATGGCGTTTTGACAAGACATTTGTTATGCGGAAGATGAAGTTAAAACAGTTGTGTTGGATTTTGAAGCCGAAGGTTTATTGACTGACAAGACAGTCTACATTTTTACTGATAATTATAAGTGTGAGTTCTGATTGGAGTCAGTATCTGATGATTGGGATATCAGCCCATCTTTTGAGGAACAATTTAGGGCTAGACATTTTATAGGAGAGCCCAGTGTTATTTTCATTTTTATTTTATAGGACAGCCCAGTGTTTAAGCGAAAGTTGTATAGCCAATTTCGAGATTCTTCTCAAGTATATCGACCACTTTTGAACTTGTAAATATTAACTATTATCGTTGACACGTGACTTGGTTTTGGGAATATTTAACAAGTATTCCTATATTAGGAACCATTTATGAGTAGATCTATACCATGGGTAATCTGTAAAAGAGTAAAGTGGTTTAGGACACTGTGTACAACTAAAGCTAAAAATGAGTAAATATCCAATAGATACAGGTCAAATGGACAAAGACGTACTCAGCTCAGGTTGTATGAAGTAATATTTATTGCAGAATTATATTTTTGTATTTTAGGTTCAAACTTGATGCATGTACATATTGTTTGTAAGCTGTTAGTTATAAAGTGTATACACCCTTTTGCGGCATATTCAGACTATAGGACTTCAATTTACCCTTGCTAAACATGTGTATTAAGATGTACGTAAACTTTCTGTTGCAGCCATTTCCTAAAAATGTAATAATTGCTTTGTAGTCGCCATGAGCAATTTTAATAGTGTGAACAGTAAAATGCTTCAAGATAGATTTGTACTCAATTCATCGGTTAAACGCATCCATCGTTGCAGATAACGACAAAACATCCCGGTGTATTTGATTATTGTAAATATTTTGTGGAACTTTTTGAGAAAATATTGTGGAAAAATCTAATTATGATTTTGGTTCTCATTGTAGACGAAAAGAGTAATTAATCTCCTCTATGTTGTATAAATACTAGTATTGATAATCTTTATAAAAATTGAAAGGATATATTTAAACTAGGTCACCGTGAACACTATTGTGGAAGACTGAAATATTGAAACGTTGCTACAGTCATGGTGATGTTACCAATATCTAAATTTCCAGTGTTAAACAATCGATATGCTACTTTGATCTGGGGAATCAGTACTGAGTGGTTGAGTGTCGGAGAAGCCTAAAACCAAGGCTTAGAAATTTTTGAAGAATTCAATATTTCTGGTATGGGAGTCAACGTAGCATCATCTGGTGTAACCCAATAGTAGATACTTACTTTAAAACGTATTTGTTATATTATATAGGGACACCGGCTTATTGTCATTTAGTCGCCTCTTGCGAATGACACTTTTTTCAAGATTTAATACGTTGTAATGGTCTTTTTGAATGGAATGGTTAATTAGATTAGCCATAGGTATTTAATTAAATCAGTGTTTCTATCATATGTTGATGATTTTGAAGAAAAAACATAATTTGGGTATTGTTCACAAGGTCATGAACCTGTTTTTATACCTTAAATTCGGAACGGTGTTAGTTGAAATATAGTATGAAGGTCACTGTGTATTGTTTTATTCATTTGTTCTATGAGAAAACCGTTTTTGAGTAACTGTTAGGCAAAACCGACTGCTGCTGAAAGTTTGAGTTTATAGTAAGCGCTAGAACATAGCTTGATGAAATGTATGACAATTTGTGTCGATTTGGACTATCTAACTGCCTTTTGTCGCTATTGATGTGTTTTTGAAATTTTTATAACTAGTTTTGGATATCAGATGACAGTTAATTGGGTATGATATTAAGGCTTAAGCCATGTATAAAACGTATCTGATATGCTATGTTGAAATGTCTGATCATCCTCGAATCCCAATATTTTGGGTAAGACAGATGTTTTTTTCGTGACCATGTGTGTTACAAAGGCACACTAGATTGGAATGGCCAATTAAATTATCAAAATGTTCTTAATTCCACTTGTATTTTTGCTAAATAATGTGGATTTTGTACATATTTAAATACATTCTGTTGATGTCCTTAATGGTAATGGAATTGATGGGCCTGAAATTGAGATAATTATAAACAATACTTGAATGGTTATCCTTGTTTTGTTTCGATTTAACATTTTATAGTTTAAGGACTTATTTCCGTAAGCATCCTTTCCTTATGCCTTTCGCTAGTAGTCAATTTCTATTGGACGTGTAACTTTAATATTACAGAAGTTGTTCTATTTAAAAATAGTTTGAAAAGTGAATGTGATGGCACTGTTATTTACTCATGAAGAAATTTTAATGCTGCTGAAATGTCAAAAATTCTTGGCTTTTTATTTACTAAAATAAATGTTATTAGGGTTGACGGGAATAAGATCTGGGTTGTCCAGAACGAAAGAGGAGTCGGTCAATATGTGCAAGAGGCTAGCTGAAAATTCATATTCTGAAAAAGACAGCAGTTTAGTGTCCTGTTAATGTCTATCATGTTAGCGGTTTCAACAGAGGTATCCAATCATATGTCGCCAAATCAAACCCATTTTACTCTTCCACCGCTGTTTTGTATATAATTATTAAACCAAAATCGACTTGATTGTTTCCAAGATCTCCTGTAACATAAAGACAATTATGAAGATGATCAGGTTATAAACAATTTTAGTCCTAGTCAAAGTTTTCGTAAACAGTGTTTCGAAATTGTCAAGTTATAGTTATCAAAAAGGTAATGAGTTCTGTTTGGTATTAATTTTAGGCAGGTGGTATTTAAAAATAGTCTCCACCAAAATGAAATTAAATTATAGTTTAGGTATTTTAATCCAATCCTTGACCAAAGTCGTTGGTCTTGATAAGTTGTTTTTATAAGGAGACAATCCCAAATGAATCAAAATATTTCTAGGTTCAGGCAACTCGAAAATCTAAGCGAGTATTGCAAATCGTATAGCTGAAAAGTGAAATAAATTTTAGAAGGGTTTAAAAAGGGCATGAACAAAGTGAGGACTTGACAGGGATATGATGGTAAAATAACATGTTCCAGGAGTACAATAGTTTTGCTCTTCCCGAAAATGATTTTGATTTAATATTTTAAGGGGAAAGTTAACGCTTTTTAAATAATATTAAAATAGAATTTAGACATGGGCCATTTTCATTATAGCAATTATGCCGTGTCTCGGCGTTTTCGCCATTCACTAAATTAATAATTAATTCAAAATTTAATATAAAAAATTTCAACAAATGAAAGTTTGAGACCGATACGTATAATTGTAGTACGTAATCAATTTCGCCCAAGGTAAATAGATGTCTCTACTCCTTTCTTGAGAAATTTTCTCAAAAGCAAATTTCTTTTCATAATCAATTTTTCCATCGTATCGTTAGTTAATTATTTGTTCAATTATAAGCACAAATTAAAAATATCATATCAAGGTACTACTGAGGTAACATTACTGTATATAGTAGCTCCCGAAGATGTATACAAATAATAATAGTGGTGGTAGTCCGGGTAGTAGTGAATATGATCCGCAATCCTAAACTTAAAAGAGCTGATAATGTTTCCATTTCTAAACTGTTATTCATAGACGACATCTGGATATAAATCAGTGATGGTATCTAGTATTAAGAGGGATTTTTGAATAATTTCAGGACATAATAACGTCCAGGTCACTCCCCACTGTCCGAGCATAACGTTTTATAATTAATTTTATCAAAGATTGATTTCTTTCCACACCGCTAGCTTGGTTACTGAATTTCGTCATTATTTGAAATAAACGTATACGGTCATTTTCGTTGGTAATAGATTCTAGTTGATCCTTCAAACATAAAAGTGAAGAATTAAAAGGTCGTACTTGCATTTGATAATAGTCATAATTCTTTACCCTCTCTATAGTGAAATTATTGTGTTAATCAGACTGCAATAGCATCTGCTGTGTTTGCTTTTCCAAATAGGGGAAAATTAAACTGTCTCGACTCGTGGATAAGATTTTCATTAATCGAATACATAAAATGTAAAGAAAACCGTTTAGTATCAAAAAGTTTAGAAAAATGGTACTATCTGAACTAATTTCTTATAACATCGGAAAAAATCACGTCGGAGTTCCAACTGTGGAAAATGTGCTTTACAAAATGTTTCATATTTTAGACAATCTTCCCAATTCGTGATGTTTGTTGATAATTGTAAAAGTGTTTTTCCTAATCTGCCCAAAGTAGGTGTGCAATAAATATGATTTTCAAGATCCGAACATTGTGATGGGCTAGTATAATATGTCTTTGGTTCTAAAGCGACAAAACTTCCCAAATCGGATCCTGGTAAAGTCCATTGAGTATTTTCACAATGTATATACGAACGCCAATAAGAAAATATGGAATTTCTTGATCGTAAGGAAAGTGGCACAAGGTAATATCTAAGGAAAGGTGTATCACGATCCAAGAACGTGGTCTACGTTTTATACTCCGACGCCATTCAAGGCACAATCTGTCGGGTAAGGGCTTTTATATGATATGTTCGGCCTGGTATATCGAATTTGTCCTGCATGGGTCCGGTTTTGCACTTCCGAATCGGATAAGGTGGGAATTAGTATTAATTTTAAAAGTTACATTCTTCTAGAAAGTGGGCGTTTACAACATTTTTTACATGATGCGTTACATCAATCGAATGAATGGTGGGCATAGCTAACAGGGACTGGTTTATTGCATAAGCTAAGATCAATCATCAAAATTTAATTTTCAAGAGATCTAATGGCATTTTTCAAAAAATAAAGTCAAAATATAAAGGGATGAAGATATTTTTTTATGAAAGTAAGGTGATATGAATTCAAGACCCTTGGATTATTTATGTAAGGAATCTGAAAGTATGAAGGACGTGGCAAATGCAAAGACACTACTTCGTATCCGGGTATTTTTTTGTTATTTTGTTCTAGCAGGGTCGTTCAATTATCCGGATATCCTGCTTAGCTTTTGACAAATCGCACGGTTTTATTTAAAAATAACGAGTTTCATATTCCAAAGATATCTGATATTTTTCTAGTATTAACACAGCATTCTTTCCTTGATTAAACACAAGGTTGGGCAAAGGTTCCAATTTATTAATACAATTTCTCGTTCGAGGTAGACTGACAGCTATTGCAAAATGTAGGTGCAGGATTAAAATATTCATAACAGCTTGATGGTTGCTTCATAATTCTAAAGGTTCGTCTTATTCCGTCAAACATCTAGTATAGTATCATTTTATCAAATTTCTTTTTTTTAACTCAATTATTACAGAAGCTAAAGAGCACTACAATTTGTTGGTATCAGACGCTAAGGGTAAGCAGTTTGTTTTATAATGACCTAAACAGATCTTGTTTTCACCATCGTTTATGTTTGATCGGATAAATAATATTACAGTTTTTACTAGGGGAGTAGATAGCTGGGGCCAAACTTCAAACCCAATCATTTATTAATTAAATTTACGTTTAGGTAAAACCGAATCATATAATGTTAGTTTCTCAGGTGATGTCTACTCATCGGGTGGACGAATAAGAGTATATGCAATGGTTCAGCTATGAGTTAATCAAAAGTTATTTTATTTGCGGGTACGGTCATTGGTTTGGTCTGTCAAAAGTTAATGTAAAAGTTAAAATTGGAGGCTTACATCGAATATACAATAGTTGGGTATCATTAGTTCTAAAAGATTAATATTAATAAGTTACATCAAATCAAAATTTTTATATTTGCATTATATCAGGGGCAATTACTAGAATAATGAATAGGGATTTCCGGATTATGTCATAACAACTAGACGTTTTAGTAAAAGGGATTTGTGATTAATTTTTAATTTTCCTATGTAAATGATCATTTGTTACTGAATGAAATCGTTTTTTTTTTAATAAGGTAATATTGATCATGGCGAACTCGTTTACAATCATTTTGGGGTGTTAACATAAAGGAGCGTCTACGCTTCCTTGGTCTAAACTAGATGTTTTAATATATGTAATCGAACCTTTGTTTAATCAATGGAATCCCCTTACACTCTTAGATCCTAGTGTAGGGTTCTGATTGACTGGTTCGTTAATGCGAGTATATCATAAGTGGTTGTGGCGCTCGTTTTCTCAAAGGTAATCTATAAAAAAGAGTTCTCGCGTTTTACGTTTTTCAAAAACATATCATCTTATAGCGTTTAGCTATTAATTTCAATTAAAATTTCATTCTAAAACAAATAGCAAGCAGAATATTATTTTTCTATCTCGTTTCGTTAATTTTATGAAAAGAAAGGATTATTTATATATAATTCTAGATGTAACCGAGATTCAATGTATTTTAAACTATTTCCGCCCAAGGTTTTTAAAATTGGCAGCATAGTATCGAATTTTCTGGCATTGTACAAGCTGAATTTGATCCAAGGTTGAGAGATGGATCAGGTAACAATGCCAATGTTAAGATGGTGGTTATCGTGTTGACCTGGACTTGCTAACGTTTATAAGGTAGGGATGTAAAAATACATCATTTCTGAATATGTTATTTAATATCGTAGTTGCAAGTTTATTGTTTTATTAGTAAAAATAAATGTTTCAATTTATAATTTAACGACTGTAATTTTGGATAATAACAACAATTTTCAACTATATGCGAAACGTGGGTGTTATCTATGAATCTCAGTGGGCTTGTAAAGGATTATTTTACAAAAGTACTAGCATATGTCCTTAATGCCATAAAGGAAGCTAATGGGGTTTTTGTTTCACGATGAGCCCTCAGATGTTTTAACATCTTTTAAAATCCCTCGAAATTTAGGAAAGAGAAGATTACGATTATTAAATGCGAAAAACGGGGACAGTCTTCATTTAATTCTTGCACCAAGCAATTTCATGTTACTAATTTAGATTTCTTGGGACCAGAGTTTTTGTTAAAAAGCATCTTTAGTAGTCTTAATATCAGTGAACTAGGTAAGATGTGTCTAATCTAGGCACTAAACACAGTCGTCAATGAATTTTTAGGCATTAATTTTAAAATTTTAGGTCTATAGCGTATGATTTGTCTTTTAAAAATTTTACCAATAATTGGTTTATTAATAACCGTATTGAAGTATAGTTGGAATCCTCAAAAAGTTTAAAATGTGGTTAAAACAAATCATGTTTTCAATGGCAAACGTTTTACGTAAGTTTGAAATTAAAATAGGCTCACATAAAATATCACTATTAGTCAGGGATTTAAAATTTTCAAGAAACCTAAAAGTTTAGGAGAAATCAAAACAAGAAACGTAGATAAAGTTCTCAATACTCTCGAAGCCCAGCCGAACCGTATCATATTGTCAATCCAATTCAACTAAACCTCAAAATCGCCGGGGACAAAAAGTTGGTTAGTGTTTAAGTTTAATATATGTTCGCATGAAGTATCACTACTAATCGAAGATTTAAAAATTTCAAAGAAACGTAAAACTTAAAAAAGCCTATTTCAGAATGTGTACGTATAAGTATGTTTAAACAGATATTCGTTTCATTTCCAAAATTATTATTCAAATACGAGTTTTGTAAGTAGTTGATCACATTAAATAGAAAATAAAGATACATATTATGTCATTCGAAATAGTCTTGCATCAATTCGTTAGTGTCTATTAGAATTCTAGAATCAAGAGTCTGAAATGATTTACTCCCAATTTTGTATTTTAGTTTCTTCTCAAAGATTCTATTCCACTTCGTATTGACTATACAAACGAGCCGTTTCGGGCCTGCCTCAGCATTCGAATCTTTGTCAAGAGCTACATTACTGGATGGTGGAATATGTCATTGCTATCGACTACCATGAACGAAGAAATCTTTAAAAATGAAACGATCATAGCCTTTCAATGTCGATATCTGGATCCTATTTCTGCCTTAAAACAGGCTAAGGATATTTTCAAGTACAGCGGAGCAGTACCTCTACCGGACCTAGCTTTATTCCGCATAGTGTGGTTCACTGGAAGAGGACGTCCTTACCACAATTGGACTTACATTCGTTTTAGCTTTCCGGTTCCCAAACAACTTCATTCCCATAATTCTTGGGATCTACCTAGGTTTATAAATGATTTTGAAACTTCGGGCAGGCAGCTTATTGAAACCGAACCTGCTGCCATCAGATTTCGAGGCAAATAATGTCATCCGTTGTTTATTTCCGTTTTCGTTCTTTTATTGATTTTCTTATAAGATCGTCTTCATTAAATTATTCGATTTCCGAAATTCGTGTCGTTTTTGATGTTTAAGGTGGTAGTATTATAATTTTAAATTTATAGATTTTACCGAGATTCTGGACTAATAAACGTCAATTCTCCCGCGTCAATGGTGACATAGGAAGGTTTCAACCAAAAAAGAAGGAATGTGGTTATTTTAGGACGAACACAGATTTATATTTCATTCTAGATTTCCCCTAAAATGTCTTCAAAAAGAATCTTGTTTCAATTTTACGATACAAAGTTGGATATTTCTTGGTACGAGTATAAATCGCCTTGTAATGGTATCGGTTTTATAAAACAACAAATTTAGTAGTAGGAGATTTTAATGTGGGTTGAGCTTTTGTAAACATAGGTGTTCAAGGGCAATTTGTATTTATATATTCATAGCGTTCGATCAATGGTATTGTCTAGACTCCAGGTTTTTATGTTAGACTTTAATCACTGTCTTATTTTAATCCTAGTGTCCACGTTTTTAGGGCTTCAAATCCAAGACAAATTTTCTTCGATAGAGCTGTTTTGTAAAAGTTCTATCACCAATGCTTTACGCATACCTTCTATCCTATTGCTATTCAGCTTACGGCTGGCTGTCCAAACAGACAGAGTCAAAATCACAAGGTTTCGTAGTCTTCCGGTATACGCGTACAATTTCAGGTCACATTGCATCAGCAAATGCACAAGTGCGCCACGACAACAATAAAACGCATAAGTACTAGGCATGAAATCAGCTGATGATTTCGGTGTTCCTGAAAAGCAATGTAAAACATAAGGTTAGATGATAAAATACCATCTTTTTATACGTTAATTTTTAACAACAATTTTTCTTCCACACTCATTTGTCGTCTAAGGTTTTTGATTTTTCAATCAAAACTGTTTCCGGGTTTTTGAGCTAGTTGAAAGACAATTTACAGAAATTTTTTAAAGCGTTTTCATGACTATTTAAATTAATTCATCCAGACTAGTTGGCCAAGACAATGTTTTAAATAGTTAAAAAGAGTTATCGTTCCAATGGGGCTATTATATAAGAGTAAGATAGTGTAAATTTTTTGCAAATCTTAACGACCAAGAGCATTTTTACGCCCATAAAGATATTGAGACACCAAATAACAATTCATAGACTTACCACTTGTTTCCATAATATTATAAGCCTTTCTAATAGACGTCTGATTTGGTGACTTTTATATTCCCCTGTAAGTCACTCCTATTCTGTTCTTGTTTTCAGCATACCAGATTCTATTCTGTCTAAATTTCCTATTTGCTGTGCTGATTCACATATTCCAGGTATGATTAAGGGTCTCACTCTCTCCCCATTAAAAGAAAAGGTCAGCATTATAGCTTAAAGTAGTTAAGTGCATGTTTTTGTTAGATTATTTTGGGTTAATATCACTAGGGCTATATAAAAGTCGAGCTTAGGTAGTACCCTTTTAAGCTAGGCACTGCCTTATTTTTAATAAAAACATACCTCACTGGTGGCACCATTTTTTGTGTTGCGGTTCCCCTCCAGAAAGAAGCAAACCACAACACATTTTGGACAATTCCGCAAGAGCACTGGTCCATAGGAATGTCCATGGCACGCCCAAGTTAACAATTAAGAAACCTGGACCCGCCGGTCTTAGCTCGACACGCTTAGTTTTATCACAACAAAATTTTATTCACTCATGGTTTTATTGGTATAGCTTTAAGCACTGCAATATTTACTTCAGCAGGGGTTTATATCAACAATCATTAGTTAAAGCACATAACATAAATTACTGCAAACATCAGGGGTTAACAACAGAGGTTTGTAATATATTTCAACATGCACAAGTTTTATTATGGTTATCAAGGGTTAATACGCAATTCTATTATAACATCAGGAAGGAGAGAGTGAGAAAGGATAAACCAAATTATTAAACAGCAACACCATACCCAGCTTAACGAAATTGGCTATACCTTCGGTGATTCCGTCAGTCTAGCCATTCTGGAATAGTAGTCAGCTACAAGCGTATTCTGGTTCACGAATTTGTCAGACCCCACAAGTTCGCCAACTAGCTATCCAGTTTGGTAAGCCCACTACTGGTTGAGGTGTTAACACTGGTAAGCCCACGATGCAACTGATTTGACTAGTGAGATTTAGGTCGCGAGGAAAACACAACGCGTAACGCCCTGGGTTTTTAATTTCGATCGTCTTTTTTACAATTGTTTTGATTTCAAGAATGAAATTTTACGCTTCAGTGATTATCGATTAGATCGTGTATTTTGTTAAGGTTTTCGATGTAGACGTTATTCCCATTAAATTCTATGTTATTATAAATTACTCTCCTCCTGAATATGACGGATAATAACCATATACAATACAATTTCTTAATACATCAAATAAATACACATGATAATGTTTTAATGGAGTCAATTTCTTTTATCCCTTGTTTTAATGTTCAACTCCGTTAGGTCCTTCGTGAACTCATCAGTGAATCCAACTTGATCCCTTATTTTATATTATATAAGTGAAGTCTTCTTTCGTAGTTGTTTCAGGATCATAAGACGTTTCATGTTGAGGAGGTAAAACGAACTCAACAATTAGAAGTTTGAGGAAAAACATTGATAAACTATCTAACATGCTATCAACCATGCAGAAACCACCACATATAGTAGCAGTAAGCGAAACAAAAATTAACAAAAATGATGGTTTGTCATTTACAACTACCATAATTGGCTATAACTATTTACATTCAGACTCTGAAAAAAATCAGGTGCGGTAGGAATTTACATTGATAGCAGTATATCGTATCAAATTAAAACTGATATACCTAATGTACTTAATGATTCCAAAAGTCTCCAGATTGAAATTAATCTTCACAAGAAACCTTGCATAATTGGGTAATATATCAGCACCCAGGATATGACATTAGTGCATTTACTGAAAATATATGTGAAATTCTTCACAATATCAGTGACAAAAAGCTACCATTTATCATATGTAGGGACATAAACATCAACTTGATGCAACAGAATACAATACCTCAAGTAAGAAACTATGTTAAGTTACAACTGCTTAGAACTTATAACCAAACCTATTAGAATAACCCCAAGTACCTCTACCTTAATTGATCACTTTCATACTACCTTGCCATTAGATAAAGTAACCCCTGGAATATTAATCAATGACCTTTCTGACCACCTTCCTATCTTTGTCTTAATCAAAGCAGCTCATGTTGAAAAACTAAATACAAAAGCCCAGTTTAAGCATGATTTCTCTAATTATAATGCAGAAGAGTTCATGGAAGAAACAAAGGAAGCATTAAATAGCATGATTATCAATTCAGACAACCCAGCAGCAGCCTTGGATGATGCAATTGGTGCAATTAAAAAAGTCCTTGATGATTATGCACCATTAAAAAAAATGTCT
>Ga0210059_1003499_pt1 | contig 25147 bp, 11 predicted proteins | sample Ectturendosymbi2_FD_188042 | JGI IMG/M metagenome (GOLD analysis project Ga0210059, IMG submission 188042) | Ecteinascidia turbinata endosymbiont from Florida, USA - Sample 2 (SPAdes) (version 2) | ecosystem: Host-associated > Tunicates > Ascidians > Unclassified | place: Key West, Florida... | reverse complement strand
GAGTGGCGGGGGCGGTCCGCCCCTGGGGGCACTTTTATGGGGGCGGCACTATGGGCTATGCTGTAGGCTATAAACCTGTACAGGCTGTATTGAAATAAAAATGGTTTTAATGTCGGGACACTACTTGCAGTTGAAGGACATTTTTGATTTTGAGTAATTTAAACTATGGCATGTGCATTTTAAGCGATTATCTTAGCCAAACAATAAACAGTCGTGTATCAGGCATGTTTCATCAATAGGCTTTTTTACATGACGCTGCAACACGGTTCTCAACACGCTTATCAACTCACTTGATGTCAAATTTTACTGATTCACTACACCAGGGGTAGGAAACCTATTTACTATCACGGCCGTATGAATTGTACATTATCGCTGGCGGGCCGCAAAATCATTTGATTTTATCCTAAATTTTACCTTCTAACTATGAGGAAGAGTGACTCCTCTTGACTTACTATCTAAGTACCTGCTCAACATGGATCATCGCTTTGACACACTGTTGTACTCTAACTTGGGTATCGAAAATTCTGTTGCGGGCCATATAAAATGATTACGCGGGCCGCAGGTTCTCCACTCCTGCACTACACGGTTGATTGATCGAATGTTGGGTCGTTGTTGGTGTTTGATCGTAGCCCTTATATAACGTAATAGAACTTGGAAGGAGTATGGCGGATGACTGTGAGCAAACATGTGGCTGTGGTGAGCTGTGAGCTTTTGTAAGCGCTCTTAATTTTTTATCTACTAGTAAAAGCGTTTGTTGAGTCTAAAAAACATTTCTGTTCAAATCTAATAAATGAGTAGCAGAAGTCAACATGGACAGGATCAGAATTGGATATCCTTCAGGATACTTGCGATTTTTTTGGATCAGGATTGGATTTTGATATTTATTTTTGAAAAAAATTGGTTCAGGACAAGATCAGGATATTTGTTTGATTTCTATAATGAAATTTCCCTGAGAGTGATTCAAGATGTCACAAATGATGGTACTGTTGTTTTCTTTGCTATGATTTTTATATTCACAAAAAATCAAAATGATTTTGTCAGTATGTGCTGCCCTCATCACAATCGATGATAATTTGTGTTACTTCATGCATCGTAGGGGAAAGTGGGGTTAAAAGTCACAGGGGTAAGTTGTCACAAGCCTATATTCAGCACACCCGGTGGAGGTAACTTCTTGCTGAGGTCATAACATCCGGGTACTTCACTTCTGATTGTGCTTGGAAGACGGCCATATTGTTTCTAGCAGAAGAACCAAGAAAACAACTTGGTCTGAATTTCACCTTCCTGCAAAGACGAATTGCATAAGGTAGGTATTTTGATATAACACCAACTTTTATAAACATTAACGGAATGTTTTTGCTGTTGTTAATAGGGACAAATATTAGTAATAGATGGATTAACTTCTTGATTAAAAGTCAGAAACGAGTTGACCTGCATTTGGAATTTTGAAGCTAAAGCTGTCTTGGGGTATGTTGTCACAGTGTGTGACAACTTCCCCCAAGGTTCGGAGTGGGCCACTACAATGTCTTATCTAATCGTTTTACTGTGATAATCATCCCTAAGTTGCCTTCCTATGCTCTTCCTAAAGCATGACACCTGAAAACATAAGATCTGGATTCAGGGTAACAGGCATCTATCCTTTTGACAGAAACATATTCACTCCAGACGAGTTCATTTCAACATATGCAACAGATCGACCAATTCAAGAAGTTCAACAACCTGACCCCTCTTTTATTGCTGATGATCCATCAGACACATCACTTGAAGAAGTGCAACAATCAGATACCCCTATTGCTACCTCTGTCGAACTCTGCTTGGGGAGACACACGTGCCTTTGTCTTCAGCGTCAGTCACACCTACCAAAATTTTAATTCACCCAAAAACTCTACGACCATTTGGGCACCTTGAAGCAAGGAAGGAGGGTTTTACAAAAAGAAAAAAAGGAAAATCTGAGATATACACTGACACACCTGTTAAAAAAAGGATGGAAGAGAAAAAACACAGTACAAGAAAGAGGAAGAAACCAGCCACTAAAAGACTGATGAAGTTTCATACGAAAAATATGATCCCAGAACCAGACTCATCAAGTGAAGTTGGAGTAGGCTTAGATGAAACAACTCTGTGTGGAACTCTCAAATGATGAAAGTTTAATGACAGACATTACTCAGTTTTGATGACATTGAAGCAGATGACCACATTCTTGTGGAATTTCAAAGTGAGCGAACCAAACAGTATTACGTTGGGAGGGTTTTGAAAGTCACAGAAAAAGAGATAAGTTCTAAATTCATGCGGAAAAAATGTAGTGATAAATTTGGAAATGTGCAGTTTTATTTTCCTGAAAACCCTGATATTTGCCTTTACCAACTAGAGGATGTTGTCTTCAAGTTGCCAAATCCAATTTGTGGCCAAACAAAACGATCTGCAAAATTCTTTAACTTTCACTGCTGAAACTTGTCTGCCTACAACGTGCAGTAGCTTGTAGATCCACACAGAAGAACCAACATGACAATCCAAACTTCGCAAAAGGAATCGTTTTAAATATTGGCATTTATGTGTACACAGAATATCTTATTATTTTCATTGTAATTAACGTTCTTGTAGTACAAATGGCATGTGACAATTTACCCCAAGAACTGTGGCAAGTAGCCCCAAGGTGGAGGCAAAAAGTCTCACTTGATAGTGAACACAAAATATTGAAAATTTTTGATAAAGAGCGTAGTTACGTGAGTTTTAACATGTTCTAATATTACTTGAAACGTTATTGGACATTTTTGTCTGGAAGGGTTTTCAAAATTAGCAAGGAGGATGTGTAGGTGGTTCAATTTGTAATTTTTGTGACATCTAGCCCCACCATCCCCTAAATATTTCCCGGCGAGGTGGAAGAAGTAAGCTGCTCTTATATTGCTGGTATGCTGCTTTGTTTTGTTGTGCTGAGTGGCATATGCAGGCCCGTAACCAGCTTGAGACACCAGGAGGGGCAAAAAGTTCTCTGAAAGGGGCCAAATTTTTTGAACTATGTCCAATAGTTTAAAATTATGTCCAACACATTTTTCCAGGGGGGGGCGAAAATTTTTCTAGAAAAGTGCAACTACTACAACCAAAACAAATGGTGCCCGATTATGCCCAGAGTCAGCACGGAAACCATTCACACAGTAAGACACGTTTTCATTGTACCGGTTTGTATTTGCTTTTTTCAAAAGTTTCCAAACTTTTGTGGTCAGATGTGCGGTTTAGGTTTAATAAGTGTTAGGTTAAGGTTTACTAAGTTTCTACCAAGCGTAGTCCAGCCTGCTGCACACTTGTAATGAATTAGTGTCTTGTTACAGGCGATGGATAAATAAGCTTTCAAAAATGAAGGTCCACTGTCTGTTTGTTTCGTATTTGACCAGTGTCGCAATCGGATACGGATGGATATCGGATACTACATTTCAGAAATTTTTGGATAAGGATTGAATATGGATATTAAAAAAATGTATCGGATATGGATCAGGAGTCAAAATATCAATATTTGCTCACCTCTGATGAGTAGTTGGATTTGTGCTCGTCAAAATGGATTTCCGTGTGTGTGGAGAAATATAATCTAGCTCAGTATTCTTCATCAGGGGTTCGGTGGTACCCTAGTGTTCCGTAAAACACTTACGTGAGTTTTAAGGGGTCCTCGTTTTGTTTAGGGGAAATGATTTCTTGCTTGAGCATATTGATGCGTCATTATGAAAATATTTTAGATCACTGCGCTGCATTCAGATCCCAAGTAGTCCAGTTAGTTGTGCAGGAGGTTGAGTGCAGTTAATAGCCGAAAGAAAAATACTGATAGTTGTTGCGTGGCTTGTTCATTGTTGTGCAATTAAGAAGAACATTTTTGTTGCATCACAGTTATACCATGTTGCCGATGTGCAGTTCACAATAAAGAAACTTTTGCAGTTTATTCAAAAGTATAACCATGGGAATTATGTTTCAAATATAGTATAAATGCTACGGATTTTCCTCACAATTGCCTTTAGTGCTGCTGCCTGTGAGAGGAGTTTTTCGAAACTAAAACTGATCAAGAATTACTTAAGATCTACAGTAGTATGAGTACCTTGCGGTTGAGAAATCTTGACATACTGTCTATAGAGCAATAATTGACTAATGAAATTAATTTTGACATTGCCATTGAAGGATTTGCCAACAAAAAGGCAAGAAAAGTTACTGTGTAGAAAAATGTAGTTTTCATTTCAGAAATAAAAATGTTTCTAATTTTTATACTTTTTTTGCTACTCTTCCCTATGTCATCGTTGATTTTTGTTTAACTGTTACTACAATATTTGAGTTTTTTGGTGCTAAAGCATACCATATTTGAGCATGTGACAGTACAGTAATACTTAGGGCAACCAAAAGTCAATACAGTCAAAATTTTCTGCCTTTTTTAAAGCTTATGAAATGTCCACAAACCAAATTTCACGCTCATATCATGAGGGAATCCCAAGGCATTAAGTCAAAATTTATCATTAGGTCAAAATTCATCGTTGGGTCAAATTTTTCTTGCAACACAGTTTTTTCTCTTTATTGATATTTCATTGAAACTACAATAAGAGATATTGTCATACTTCCGCAAGTTTAGTTGCAATTCTGTAATAATAATGGGTTTGCTGCGATTTCTGACGAAACGTTGTTTTGCCCACTTCTGGACGATTTAATATTATTATCTAGGAGAGACGTGGTAAGGCAAAAAAGGTGGTTTTACAGTACTTGGTTTGGTAAATGCTCAATCCATTACGCATATTTTCAACTTTATGTTGTCAGATTTGACTCTGCTGTGGTTATTAATGTACTTATCAATACATCATCTCCAAAGTTAAACAACCAAATTTCTTAAAATTTCGAAGCATAGAGTGCATGAATATGCTCCTGGGTTAACCTCAACACCTAAGGCTGAATTAATTTGCAAATGAAGAAACTTTATATGTCAAGATAAAGTCAAAATTTTTAAATTGTAAAGTCAAAATTTTAAGTTTTTAGGTCAAAAAATTGGCTGCCCTAGTAATATTATAATGGTGCACAAAGTAGTTAATATATATACAAAGCTTAAGAGCCAGTCACCGTGCAATACGTACTTTTATGGGCTTCGGGGGCGCCAAACTGAAGGCCCGATCCGGGCAGCCCACACTCTAGCTACGCCACTGCATTAGTATCATTAACAAATTTGCTATGGCAAAATCTAGAAAATGCAATCCTAAGCAGTAGATTTGCTGCTTTTGACAATCGACTTCGACACTTAGACAGACTCCACTGTCAATGACCAAATTTCTTGATGAGTCTGGAAGCATGCATTACTCTCTATGTACTGCAGGCTACTTGTGAGATGTACAGTAATGTACACCTTCTTGGTAACTGTTACATATAGCTTTTGCGTTTTTGGTAAAAATGATATGTAGTTCATGAAGTCTACCAGTTGCTATTGAGGACCAGGTTTTTCGCACTTATGAAATGCAGTATGCCTAATGGCAGTCACACTGATGCCCACAGAATCAATGATTTAACAGTTGTTCACTTTGTTCAAATGTATTTTAACTTTGGGCCCCACGCTACCTTAATCCGGCACTGCCTATGTACCTTTGCTCGTTTGTTTCCTGTGCAAAATGTACATCCCAGTTTTACGCATAAAATTGCACCCCATAATTTTTTGTTTATGCTTCATCAACCATATTTTTTAGTCTTAATACAATGTTCAACATATTTTGGTCCGACAAATTTCCTCAATTAAGCGAGATCCACTCGTTTTGTGAACAGGCATGCTCTCATGCGTAATTGTTCCTCACCATGTTCCGTGTTTGTTGCTCTAATGGTTCTTACGTTATTTCCAACTATTGTTTTCCAGCACTTGCCAATAATAAACCGGGTTGGTTGACTACATGACCGCCATGGTCCTTCACCAATTCTATGCGATATCTTTACCAACATTGATAAATTCTCTTGCCTCTATTTTCATTTATTCTAATTTCCACTGACACTTGGTTGGTTACTTTTTTGCGTGATGGCTTTTTGTAATGTTTCTGTTTATTAGCTGAGTCATGTGAAACAAATATCAATCTCTGTCGCTTGCACTTGAGATAGCATTTTTTCAGCCATTGCAACAGGTGAGGATTTGGAACAGAGACCTAGTTAAAAACTGACAGCCTTGCCGTGTTTGAACGCTCTTGCTTTCTTGCCACAGAGCGACAAAAAACTGCGTTTGCTTCAACAATCCGCGAATCAATCTCTTTGTTCCGCCTTCGTCCCTCGTGAATATCACGCCTAATGAAACGATGCTGGTGCGTTGTCATCGTTTAGCGCAAAAACGCACAATTACACTCCATAGAATATCAGCAGCGCGTTGTGGGTTTTATTCTCGCTGCAAAAATCCGGCAGGATCGGGTAGAACTTACAACATTCGTCGACTCCTTATCGTTCTTAAATGGATGGATATTACACAATCTTTTGCAGTCACATTAGGTAAGCAACGCGAGTTAAAAGGTACGAACCGCCCGGCTCAATAGCAAAACGAAAATACGAAACAAAGACTGGTGCGAGAAACAACGATAAAACTCAAACAAGGAAACGAGCATTATGAAGAAAAAGAAGACAATGGCATTACTTGTCGTTTTGTTTTACAATATTTAGAATTGAAGTTTGCACACATTATCTTGAACAAACCGCATACCAGTAATAAAAATTAAGCTTATCTCTCTCGCATAGAAATTGCTTTGCTCTCCGACAGATACAAAGCTCTCTGTGAGAGACTACTGCAATGCGCTCAAACTGCCACAACATGAACGATTAAGTATCAACAAACGATTAAGCAACTCCTGTTGCAATTTATAAGAGAAAATGTACTTGATGCAGTAAGTTACCACGGAAGTTAAATCTCAACAGTGAAAAACAAGCAAGTATTAGTGTAATGCGATGCAGCATAGCGGTCGTCGGCGATTTAAAGGAGTTTGGTCCTGAGTTTAAACAATCGCTTCGTGATGTCGGTCAGTGTTCAAGTTGGAACAGTCAGCAGCCTTCTCCACCATGGTTTTCACGCTCTCATTGCCAGGATGACAACAACTTGATAACAAAAACAAATGAGCAGCACGTTGTTTCATTCTATACTGCATTAAAATCTAGGGAAACTGCCAAACCTGTTAAACAGGGTTCAAGAATATAGCGGAAAAGCGAGGAGACACAATCATGGGGCCCCGCATGGTATTTCCTGCATACTTTCAGTCAGTTTGTTCAAAATATACTGAAATACCACATCGCAAGAAGGCAACTAACAAAAAAACAATTCACGCTTTCCTAAATTGCGTCGTTACAAATAGCTGCATGCTAAAATCACAACCACGTACAAACCAACCTGAAACACCTTCGTTTCATCCACGAACATCCGCACATTTCACTGGCGGCACGAACAAACTTGTGGAACCGTTTCTGCATGGGTGAAACCTGCAATGTGACAACAAGCATCAAGAAAAATGCAACTGAAAAAGATGTTTTCGGACCGAGCATATCCGTCGTCCAAACGCGTAATCACTTGAAGTTTATATCAAGTAGGTCGCTCCTCAGAAATAGATTTAAGAATTCGACAACACGAGTCACGAAAGGAAGCGCATTGGTCGAAGATGTTTCTCGTGATCGCCCCAGGAATGTCATGACGCGAAGCTTCGTCTAGGCTTTCAAATTAATGTTTCGTGTTCATCAATCAAACCAGATCAAAGTGCGGTTAACTTTTTAAAAATTAAACATACCTCTCGTACCGATGCGAGCCTGCAATCATGATAGTACTTAAATCATGCTGGGCAACTTACTCAACCATTTCTTCTCCAGCACATCCAAACATAATGCACAATACAGATAAGCACCTACTACGACCTAAGTCTAATATCGAACGGAGTATGCTATGCTAATAATCAAGCAACAAAAATTACGTTTCTGTAATATAACTATCAAAAATTCTAATAAGCACGTGTAGGAGACGTAGTTTACGATGTTATTGTAGAGTTGTCATTACAACAAGTATCCAGCAAGCACGGTTGTGTTTGCTGTAGCGATTTTTCACAAAATATACGTGCAAATACTATAAGCTGCACACAAACCTTTAAATTGAACCCAGTAAAATATTCCGCAGACATCCGAAGATATGCGAGCACCAGAGAAACCAAAGACAATGACTGAACCACAACATACGACATAAATGACACCTTGACCTGCAAAATTGAGGAGCAATTAGTCAAGTTGCGGACAAACTGAAAAAAATTAAATGCACGGCGACATGGGAAAATAAGATTCAAGTGCCGCTCACTCTGACAGTGAATACGCAGGGTGGGACAGTGGCGGGGTGGACAATCAAACCTGTCCACTATTAAAGTTTTCTGCATCTTGAATTGAGCTCAGGTGTTTGAAGTGTTGGCTGACCCCTCCGTGTGAGATGTTGTCAGGTCCGAATTTACTAGCCTATGCAGGCTCTTAAGCCTAAACCCTCAAGATCCAAGGGCCTCCAGCAAACTTTGGTACGCAGACAGAACCAACTGCCGGTATATGATCAGTTCGATAAATATTGAAAGTTTTATTTCTTAATTATTTACGAAATTTAGTTTTCTTCACTTAATCAGATTCCGTGTTGTGATAACACCAGGAGTTTCCATGAATCTCAATATGACCGTTGGTCAAGCCGCATGCGGACTATTGTGTCAATATACTCAAAGCACGTTGGCTACGTCCTGTATTTGCTGAATCGTACCGAGTTTTATGTGTGAATCAGGCGAAAGAACTTGTGGCTATTCGTGTTTGAAATGCACCTGATCAAAACTAAAGGTTGTACTACAGATAAGAGCTATGTTTAGGGCTAACAGCATCATCCTACAATAAAAACATAGTTGCTTCTTCTGAGCAATACTGTAGTTTTGTTAGTGTTTCTATTACGTAAAGCTCGATTGGTGTTATCAGATATAAGTCATTCAGAAATCAGATTGCTATTGAGTACTTGTGCAAGTTTGTACTGCTCCCATGCTGAGCAAATCAAAGAAGATTTTAACGAGCTTGAATAGCAAGCAAAAGTCACTCTGCCAACTGGCATGGCAACCACCGACCTCTACCCCAAGAGACAAAGAAAAGGGTAACAGCAAGAAAATGACAAACGTGCGTTTGGGTCTGATGCCTTAGATTGGTCACTAACTGCTCAGGAGAAAGGTGTTTTTCAAGATTCAAAAGAATTAAACATGAATCAAAAGGTCACAAATGTTCCAGGACAGGTTACCCACACTACGCATTCGGTGCATTAAAAGTGACAAACTTAGGCAAACAAGTTTGTTATGAAGAAGCCCAGGACAAAACCTTTTTAATTTTTTATTGGGTTCTGTTCAGCAGGGCTCTAACAAATGCAACTCCAAAAAACCCTAGTATAGTGCAAAACAATCCCCTAAAAATTCCTAAGTCTGTGGTGGTGCAGCATAACATCAGAGGGCCAATGATGTTAAAAATTGAACCAAATATGATTTGGAAAATAAACTGAAACAGTTCATTTCATACATTTTTTCATACTTTTCCAAAAATCCCTAAAAAGGGTACTAAGTTCCAACCTATGCACAAAATCCCTAAAAGTGAGAGCACTTCTGTTCAGCCTTACTTGATTCGATGACTGCAGCTTTTTATAAGTATGTCAGTAATGACAACATAAGGGAAGTTAAACCAACCAGTTGCCAGAACCGTATGGTAGAGGACTATTTGAAACGCCCCTTCACAAATGGATCACAGATCTCCAGAGCTAAAGGGACCAACCATTTTAGGAATACTAGAAATGCCCATATTTGCAGAAGAGGTTGAAAGTGACAAGAAAACCCTAAGGCAGTTCTCCAGGACTCGAAATTACAGTTAAACTCCTTGTTGTACCATCGATATTAGTTAGTACGATTTAATGCATCGTTAGTTGCATCATTTATCCCTCAGAGATGTAGAAAAGGTGTGACAGTCTTGATTCTTAAAGTAAAAGGAGCAGTACTTCCCGAGTGTCGTCCCATCACGATGGCACCAACAATTATTCGATTGTTTCACTGCATTTTAACAAAGCGGAGATCAATCTTCTACTATTTAATGAAAGACAGAAAGCAATCCGAAAAGGGAGACAGGATAGCCCAGATTCCAAGTGGCATCAAATCTGTAACCATGGCAGAAGCGTCCATGTCGCGGGTCTGGGGAGCAATCTATTCTCTGCTACCACCCCGAGGGGCAGTCTACATCTACACCTGTAGTGTACTGGTATCAAGGCCCAAACAAAGTTTACGGAGCCCAATTTTCATTCCGAAAACATATGTTGGAAGCCTACACTTCTGATTGTAGCACGCAACATGCAAACAAGGACGCCTGTTTGTTGGCAATGTCTGTAAACATTGAAGGAATATCAGCCGCAAAGGAGAAGCTCCTCGCCAATATTTGTGAAGATCAAGACTGTGACATTTCACAACCACAATCGATCTATAGAACGGATTGGGACGGTTCGGCGCCGCCGTTTCGGCGATGAAATATCAAATGTGTTTTCCATTGGAATGTCACCAAAGTGCAAAAGTTCGGACTGCCATCGTCTGGGAAGCGCGTGAGCGCAAGCGTCAGTCTAGCACTTGTACCAGATCTTTCCAATTATGCTGTATTTATTGTGATTCATTATGCATACCATGGATTTGGAAGTGCCATTACTGCATATTCGTACACCGATAGGCAACCGATGGCAAGAAAGTACGATGTATTCTTAGATTAGCTGTGAAATGCAATCAAAATGATACCTACGTGAAAGATCAAGCAATAGATGCTGTCCAGGCTTACCTTTTGTGTAAACTCACAAACGCCTCATGCCAGCAAAAATAAACGTCACAAGCCAAACTTCTTTACACACGTGGTCACGGTCGCACTAAGTTCTTCCAAAATCCTGAAGTACAGGAAACTACACTGGCCACCAGCATGACAACAAAAACACTTATGAAGCAAGCATCCTTTGTAGTCTAATGTCTAACCATCGAAGTATTTCAAAAACACACATTTTTTTCGCATAAAACATTTGCGACTACCATCGCCGAAACGTCCCCTCGCCGAAACAGCTCGTCGCCGAAACGGCAGCGCCGAAGTGTCCTAGCTATAGAATGCCCCCATGAAAAGTATGGGAGTTCCATGTGTGTGAAAGAGGGAACCATAGTTGAGTCAACATCTCAAAGCAGCCTCAACAACATCGAGATCCTGCGTGCCATCCTGAAAGGACTACCGGTAAGTATCACGTCTGTCTACAAACCACCTGATAAACCATTCCGCTTACCATCTACAGTCTATACCTACCAGTAAACGAAAGTTTTCATTGATGATTTCAACAGACATAGTACCAACTGGGGTTATAATAACACCAACAACGACCGAGAAGCTGCAGAACAATGGGCTGAAGCCTACAACATGATTCTAAATTACCCAAGTCATTCAACAGTGAACGATGGAAAAAGACTACAACCCATACATAATCTTTGCAAGCTCTGGCATGCAGTAAGTTGGTTTTGGACCCAATCCCCAGGACACAACATTGCACCATTGGAATCGGTATCTATGCAGTCAGTGTTCCCTCTAAGAAAATTCTACACTGAGCAAATGCTTGCTTTGTTGCGCACGAAGTGCATGTCACTGCGCAACCATGCAGACACACAACCAGTGAAGCGTTCCAAGGGTTAAAAGTGCTATGCGATACACATGAGTATTAAATTTGGAATGTTGCAAGAATGAGATTTAACTGCGCAAATGATCTGGTCGTACTGCGCTGTTGTGCACATTAGAGGGAACAGGCATACAGTAGTCGCCCCATTCCACCGCGGCTCCAACTTTACCAAAGCAAACTGGCAAGGTTTCTCCGATGTACTAGGGAAACAAGTCGAAAATTTGGAAATTTTTCACACCAACTATGGTGTAAATTTACAAAACTAGTGCACAAGGCCGTCAGAAACAACATTCCTCGAGGTTGCCGAACTGCATACGTCCCAGGCTTAACAAGCAAGAGTGCTAACCAAAGAGCACCAACAGCTTTTTGAGAAAAATCCGTTTGACGATCAGACCTTCGAAGTAGGTGAATCTCTACTATCTGCTATATCACACAACAAGCAGCAAACCTGGCAAAAGCTTATTGAGACGATGGAACATGGGATGAAGTAGCCGCAAATCTTGGAGTCAGATCCGCAAGCTGGCAAACAGTATAAACAATATGACCACCAGCAAGCAACACTCAGCTGTCACTGCTAATCAGGTGGCACATCATCTCGTGTTAAATGGTAAGACGACACACCGGATAAAACTGAAACCGAAGGTCGAAAGTCGCCAGCCCTTTGCGCCCCGACCTTCACAAGGCCACTTTTAGAAGACGGACCGAATGTAGCTATCAGTACTATGTTGCCCCACTTGGATATCAGCTGTACACGATAGAAGCGTTTGGTTAATTATAGTCGCGCGGTGCAACTCGCATACGCTGTGACAGAGAACAAATCATAAGCTGTGTACAATCGCATATTTCGCTTACTGGAACAATAACGACCAGGAATAGCTCCAGAAGCGGTAGCTCTTAGTTGTACGTCGATCGACGATGACGCTGCTAAGCGCGTTTCTTTATGTCGGCGCATGTGGCTCCTGGCCCGAAGGCTGAGACGCAAACACGGCCACATACTGTACATACCCTGCCACCTTGTTGAGGGTGGGTTGCGCTGTTGGTGTCTGCGCACACGCTTTGCTTCTGTCACATCAATATGATGCTGTTCAAATGTTGTCAGCCCCTTGTCGCAAACTACACGTCATTCGTCTCACTTCCTGGCCAATTCCTCAAGTCTGGCGTAAGGAATCCTGCATGTACTTAAGGTCGACTTAATGTGGTCCTTGAAACGCTTCTTCTGACCCCCACCAAGCGTTGGCAGTTATGGGGAGCTCACTGTGAAGCAGACGGCGGTGAAGTCTGCTTCCAGGCATACTTATCATGTGACCAAGCCTCCTTAGTTACCTTCTGAGCAGACAGACAGACAGACAGACAATTCTAGTTTATTTGCATGGCCAACGAAAAGACCCGGAGGTCATCAAAGTCAGCTGACCATAATATGTTCTCTAAGAATGTTGCGCCTGTATGTTCTCTAAGTATGTTGTGCCTGCTCTGCGACAGATTTCAACATGAGGTATGTCCCACCAGTACACGTGCATGATAGAGTTTGAAGATACCGAATATGAAAGGCCTCGAGGGCTTTGATGTGACAGCGTTACGGTGTCCATCCCTCAAGCATTGAGCAGTGTTGATACGCGGGTGACGTTGTAAAGGGCCATTTCGGTGTGTGTAGAAAGGTTACAGTTCGTAAAAACGGACTCAGACAGCTTCCCGAGGGAAGCGGACGCTAGATTAACATGACGTGGAATCTCCGCAGTGAGATCACATGTGGATTGGAGGTAACGATGATTCGCAGGTACGTGAATTGTTCAGTGAGGCCGAGTTGACCTCAACTGATGAAGAAGGTTGGAGCAGTGACGAATTTGAGTACTTCCAGCGTTTTAGAGTTAACGACCAGTCCTACACGAGAATATGCAGAAGAGATTGCATCCAGCTGCCGTGTGGCTGGGCTGCATAATCTGTGACCTGTAGATCGAAATTGGTGTCGTTTTTGCTTTGGTCACTGCTTGGAAACAACGGATATTAAACAAATTATTATCGTGCTTGCACTTGATGGGAACGCAGTCTGCAGTAGAGATACCGTGATGAAAGATGAGAGTCACTGCCACATGGAAGACGTTGAAAATTACAGGTGCTAGGATGCATCTCTGCTTAACCGTGTTCACACCAAAACCCCCAGATATCTCTTCCCTGGACAATGCGGGCATCAGCGGTGACCGGAGTCACATTTACAGATTCCGATTCCGCTCCTGTTCCGTAATTTTTTCAAATTTGAGAGTCTGACTCATGTTCAAACTCCGGCAACCATCGATTCAACCGACATTCAGCAATGTTTTACTTAAGAAATGATCTTTATAAAGAACACGAAGACTCCTGCTACCGCCCAAAATAGAAAGTGACCACTCCGGGTACGGGTCCAGTTATTCACAAAATTTTTGACTCCGGGTCCGAAAAAATGCAGAACCCTTCCGGAGTCGACTCTGGCATTCAGGATCCGTTGCCACCTCTGGCGGGCACTCAAGCCAATATGGAATTCCCGTAGGATACCGATAAAATGCGAATGGCACCCATATTTGCCCAGGACTTGCCACCGTAGACCACGACCGACGGTGTCAAATGCCTAAAACGTAAGGTCGATAAAGGCAATAAATAGATCAAAATGTTGTTCCTTAGATTTCTCTTAGAGAAGGCTTGCAACGAAAATCATATCAGCAGAGCTGCGCGCGCGACGAAAGCTGCACTGAGATTCGGGAACCACTGGTCAACGACGAATGCCAGAAGGCGGCCGAACATTACACGTGCAAGTGCAGAGAAAAGGGAAATGACACGGCTGTTCCCGCAGATAACCATTCATCTTGTAAATCACTGCTGTACGAATTGGCATCTTTCCATTGTGTGAAAATATTATTCGATGCCCACGCACTACTACTGAAAGAGAAAGTCGCTGTAACACCGGATTGCCACAACATTTGAAGATTTCTGCAGGTATGTCATCAGGTACCTTGCCATTTTTCCGGTTATTTGTTGAAGCTGAAATTTCTTCTGGCGAAGGGAGTATCAAGTTCTGATAGGATGGGAAGTTGCGGCAGCTGATCAGCTATGGATTGGTCCACAGGGTTGGCCTAATTCAGGTGCTCTGTCTTCGATTAGAGTGGCCCCGTCCTATGTACGTACAGGGTGCGTGGAATTGGATTTCACGCCGTACACAGCCTTGACTGCCTCATTAAACTGATGCGCCTTATTGTGATCCGCATAGTTTTGAATTTCAGTAGCCTTGGAGAGCCACTCTGTGGTCTCCATTTTACGCAGTCGTTTTTGCAGTCGTTAACGATGCAAGGCCCATCTGCGGCGAAGCTCGACTGAAGTGGGATTTCGGAGTTTGACGGCAAACGCTGTGCTCCGTTCGCTAAGCAGCTTTTGTATTTCAGCAACACTGCTGTCGAACCAGTATTAATGTTTTCTGGTCCTGCAATTAAACGTTTCTACGGCAGCATCCATAACCACCTTGCACAGTTCGTCCCCTGTTTTGTAGCGTCCGAGTGATCAACTTAAGATTGGACAAAGGTTACCACTTCGGCACGATATTTCGTGCCTCAGCGTAGCGCGAATGCGCAGAAGGTTCGGCTTTGTTCATAATCCAGGTCTGGCCCACGCGGGATAATTTTTTTGCTCAGAGAACATCTTTCACTTCCCGGTACCACCTTTTTTCGCCATCTGTAGTCTCGCCGAGTCGTTTCTGTTCACATTCACGAGCAGCGGATGAAGATACAGCTGCATTGAACAACCGCCGTTCCTCTTCTACCAGGTCAGAAGCACTCTGTGCTGTCTCCTCGGCCTACGCAGATGTGTAGTGGGCGCAAATTTTTTGAACGTACCCCTCTACCTAAAACTGCAGGCGGTTCTTGTCAGCACACGAGCGACGACTGACGGGCGATTACATTGATCGCCCACTTGCGTATTTCCTGAACTTCCCGCATTTCGTGTAACTGCCCATTTCATGGTAGTTACTACACAAATTATACCGTTAAGCAACCCGGTCGCACCACTTGCACAGCAACTTTTGTAGAAACAGGGGTTACAAGGAAGATCTAACCGAGGGCATATTGTGTTCACTGCACTGAGCAGACATGCAGCAATCACTACACCTGAAAAGGAGAGGTTACGTGTTGCGCTAGCACTTCTATTTTCTTAGCAAGGCGGACGATATTGAAGTCCCTTGTGCCTGACAACCACCTGCTATCAAGCTATGCATCTCAAAACTACAAACAGTTGTATCAAGTAACAGCTCTTGCTTTAATAGAAATGTGAAGCCATCTTTTTTCCAATTTTCTGCGGTAAAGAAGGAAGCTAAAACCTTTTTTCACCCACGGTTGTGTCAGATGTTACCATCCGAAAAAGATAGGTACTTTTTCCACTAATTGTTACGTCGTAGCCTGCTACTATGCGTTATGCCAGGGGAGAGTAAACAAGCTTGCCAACGGTAAACGAATCAAAAAATAGCTCCCAAGACAAGCCTTGAAGAAGTTTTTTATCAGTATCAGGAAGCATATACTGTAGTAGATTAAACATCGACGTTGTGCCAGACAGCACTGCAATTAATGCAAAGAAACAAAAAAGTGAAAAGTCCAAAGCGTTGTCTGATACCTTCTGCAGACAACCGCGGGAACTCACAAATTTTACAATAACAACCGCTAACGATAGCGATAAGCCTCTATGCAGTCCGTTATTTTTGGCAAAAGAATTGATCATTGTTAACGCTGTTGATGTAATTTTTCCACTTTCTTGTTTAAGATCAGTTCTGCTTGGGCTTGTTAACCTTTCAACAAAATGATAAATTTTATAAATTTACTATGCAAAAACTTCTACAAAGCAAATCATAAAATGTCGATTGTGACAAATGATGCGAAAATGAAAAGGAAAAAGTTTTCAGTTACAAAAAATTAAGGTACACAGATGCACCACATTCACGCGGTTGCTGGCGCAACGAATGTAGAGCTAGTGGCGGGTTGTTGTAATCACCGCGCACTAAGTTTTTTCTACTACACTGCGCCGCTGCCAACTGGCAGGTTAGAAAGTAGCAAAGAACATTTCAAAAAGTTTAGTGTTATCCAATCTAAGAAGTCTCAAAACCACTCTACAAGCCTTGAAGGCACATGCTCTATCACGACAACATTTAATCGTAAACATATGCCAAAGCAATACACCACAGCACTTACACATCGCCATACACCACTTACCATTCCACGAACAAAATAAAACGATGCTCTGACACCATGGAACTCCACTACATATGCCATGCATGCGCAACCAAACAGAGGAATCAACCAGCATGTGACGAGAAATACATTAACCTGTGAAAAATTACATGTCATGAACGGCATCTGGTTGACATACACGAAAATAAAAAATAAAGTGGTCCAGCTCGCAAGTACTTAAATTTAATAAAAGCTGCAACGATTATACAAACAGCATAAACCTAACAGTTGAAACCACTTGTCTACATTACGACGTCGAATGTAAAAAAAACATATTCTTAAGTTGTTTTGCCGGAGGTGTTTCGAGAAGCATTGCTTGTTTAGAGAAAACTTCATTTGTGCGTTATCAAGTCGACGAGCTTGAAAATCTTTTTTGTTGTAAATCCTTTGTATTCGCTTAATTAATAAGGTGGCACTAAACGAAATTCCAACACAAAGTTTGTTGAAGTTTATTGTGCATAACGTCTTCACTCCCACACGCAACGCGCGAGGCTTCAGCATTTATCGCAATGACAAAGAACACATAAACACATGAATGAACTCGATGATACGATTGATGACGCTGAAGCATTTACTTTGACGAAACACAAACATAAAGGGCATACGAATGAATGACGTCATCACCATTATTATAATGTAGTACTGCGATGACTTTCCAAGTACACCGATTTATATAATGCATGGGGGTGATGAGAGGATACGAAGGAGCATGGGCCATTTAGGCTGCAGACCTCCCAAGGACGAAGCTACTTGTCGTGCGAAGCTTTCGCTCTGAGTATAAAGTTAAACAAGCAAAATGCGGTTATACGGTTTACTGAAGCAAGATGCGTTGCAGGAAAAGTCAAGTCACCAGAAAAAATGGTTTAACCAGGGTTTTTTTAAGGAAAATTTTAGGTACCCGATTTCTCATTTTCTAGGGACACGATTTTCTCTGATTCTAGGGATCCGATGATGATTTTCTCTGGATCTAGGTACCGATTTTCAATTCTAGGGACCCGAATTGGGTCCCTAAAACAACCTAAAAAACCCTGGCTTAACATTGTCCCATTGAACAATTTGCTGTTTTCACATATTAAAAATATTCGTGAAAGCAAGAGAGGAAATGTGTCAGATTTAAGCAAGTTGAGAACTAAGCGTCCAAACATGCATTGCGGAAAAGACTTCTCAGCTGACGTCACGAGTCGTGCGTGGGAACGTAAATTCGTTTGCAGTTCGGTAGGCACATAGTTTACTTTACGCTCGTAGACTAATGGCATTCCACTACTGCATGCGTGGGTTTGATGCGACCATTTTTTTTAACGCACCAGAAGCTAAACTGAGTAAGATATAACAGCGATAGTTCATGATTCGATTATTTCCATTGTAACAGCGTTAAATAGTTAAATCAATGCACCTGGTTTATGTACACCAATAAAAAGAACAATAATGTTTCTCGTAGCTGAGTAATACATTTTTTATTCCGCTGAAAAGTGTGCCAAACACGGTTTGTTTTCTATTTCTAGAGGAATTTTTGACCAGATTTCTATTGCATTGAACTTTATCATTTTAACGCTTGAGTTTGAACGTGCTTTTGGTAAAGCAAATTGTCGGGTTTTGATTTGTCTTGTATTATACGGATGAACATCTGCAATGAGTTTAAAATAATTGTTAAATTTAGCCGAACGGTGAGAGTTAGCTATTTGTACATGGATTTGTTCACTTCAAGGTTGTATATATTTTTAGTTATAAATGATAGTAACTTTGTCAGTCACAAATTCATCTGTGTTTAAGCATCTCATGGCGCGATTTAAAACAACCGGTATTGGCTGTACATGCCCTTAAGCTGCTCTTCCCCAGGCAATAATCCCATACTGTGCTAGAGAGTTTATTAAGCTGTGACACAACATACGTAATGCTTGGTTATTAACATAATGTTTAAATTCATACATTACACCAACATATCAGGATATAGTAAAACACAACTGTTTACAATGTTCTTTCCAAGTCAGTTTTTCAACTACAATTATTCCAAGGCACTTGTAAATCAAAGTTCTTTCAATACGATTACCGTTTGCATTTATTGCAAATGATTCTGTACTTGTGATTAACATATATTTTGTTTTGGAAATATTTAGTGTTTGTTTGCAGTTAACCAATCCATTACCCCGAAGACCAGTGGTTCTTAACCTTTTTTTACATAGCTTACCCTTTTATCGAACAAGATTACCAGATGTACCCCCAATACACTCAAAGGTGCTCATTCATTGAAAATATGAAATTAACAAACCCTTACAGTTCAGCATGATTTATAAAAATTTACATTGGCTGCAATTTATAGTTCAGTAAATTTACCCCTTTCGAAGATGAAATTTACCCCCATGGGTAGATTTACCCCAGGTTAAGAACCACTGCCCAAGACCGATAAGTATTGCGCGATTCGGGAAGATCCGCAATAAGACCGAGAAACTATGTTTTTTATGTTTGTGTTACTTTCAGCGGAAATCTTTCACAGATCTTCAGCCAGAAAAACATTGGACTCCAGTCTTTTACTTGGAAAACCTGTTCGCATGCGAATTTGGACGAGTGATCACTGTTCATGTTCGAAATTACGTCACCTGCAGTTACAAGAAACAAAATATTTTCGTCGGCTATGAATTACCTACAACAGGGATGGGCAAATAGCGGCCCGCGGGCCAAATGTGGCCCGCCACAGCGCTTTCAGTTGCCCGCGGAAGCATTAAGGAAATATGTTCAAATTTGAAATTTCCTCCGACTTGGCAACTTCACCAATACTTGCTTCTCTTTCCATAAGAAGGTACTGCCCTCCACTAAATGCAGCCTTCTCAAAGTAGCCCCCGAGCCAAATTAACTGCCCACCCCTGGCCTACAACATAAAAACCCATATGGAGTCCAACATAAGCGTCGGCAAGCTAAGCGTACAGAATTGGGTGCACTGACCTGAAACATGACAGGTGGGATCTTGCTTGAGAATTTTTGGCTATTACAGTACCAACACAGTAAACAAGGTCAAAAAGACCTACGATTGCCACGCTAATTTTGAACTTTGAGACAAGCATAAAATTTGAAAAATTAATGTACACTGAACGCTCAAACGTTTGTGTGAATTTTAAACGACCTGGAGTCCTATACCACTGTACAAGGTTGTTTTTGAAGTTGGAATTGCGTCATGCAATAAACGACAATAGAAAGCGCGCAAACTCCTGTGTTAGAAAGATTAATAAAAGCCCAAGGTATGGGGCTCCGTTCTTAAAAAATAACATCGGATACATGACACAAAAAACTGCTAAGTCAGACAGATCTATATATAGCGCTGAAGCATGTCGACCTCACGGGGCTAATCCAGACAGATTTAGCCGCAAAGCGTTCACCTTTAGCAGTAATGCATAAATAGCGCTGAAGCGTGTCAGCCTTGACGAATAGCTAGTTTACTGCGCCGGCAATCCTAACAACAGGTAGTGTGGCGTTTAAAGACCCAAACTTTGTTGAATGCAGGGTGTTTTTAGGTCGGCTTTAGTACTTCTTTTCTTATAATATTGGCTTGTGCAGACCACGGAAGGAAGTTGTGGTGGTGTAGTCTTGGTGCAAATTTTTGCGCAAAGTTTTAGATTTGTCAAACACAGTTACTGGTTCAAAGTGTCCTCCATTGTAGTTGGTCTAATGCAGTGGTTCTCAAGTGGTCGATATCGACCCCCAGGGGTCAATTGGACCATCCAAGGGGTCGATAAATAGTCACGGGGTCGAATGGGGGTCAGTGAATGGCCTCTAAGGTCCAATCATATTTTCGGATTGTGTATTATTTTATCATGCATTTCAAGCAAAAGGGAACAAATTTATTTTGACACATTCTTTCCTTGTATTAGGAACTGTTGATGGGATAGGCCACGGGGTCTACAGGAAATTGTATACTTCAATTGGGGGTCAACGTGCAGAAAAGTTTGAGAACCACTGGTCTAACGTATATTTACTTATGCCACACGTGGACTTTTTGTAAAATTCGAGCTGTGGGCCCAAGGTACACATATATGTAGAAACACATATATGTGGGAGCAAAAAGTAGGTATAGATAGGGTACATTCAAAACACCCTTCAGTGAAGTGAAAATATTTGCAATAGATTGCAAGAATCTCGGTTTTTGAAAATTCAATCCAAAGGTTTGTCAGAATTGCTGCTGTTTATCATGAAGCGTCTCTTGTGCGCTACTAGTGTCCATTCATCCGACCTCTGATCATGACTTGAAGGCTAAATGAAAAGATGTGGCCTTGCGGTCATTGTTCAGCAACCAAGTCCTATTTATACGGCGCGTATTCATGTTCATAACAGACAATTCGGAAATTCTGTTGGTAGTATTTTTGACTCTTCGACCACCTGCAGCTGAAACCAAAACAGTTAGTCTGTCGGTTTGTTACGTTGGAACACAGTTACCACTTACAGGTACTTTTCCTTTACGATCTTCTGGTCCCAACCTCATGACAAACGCCTGCAAAGTAAATAGGACAAAGTTGCTTCTAGGAAAACTGTTCAGTCCGCGAGAAGAGTTGGATAAGTTTGGTTGGCTTACCAGATGCACGTGCAGCACAATGCTATACAGGACACCTCTCTTTTTTAACGAATGATTCTCATCAAACCAACATCGATAAACATTGCCATCTCACACTACCGATAACAAAATGTAATCGAAACTTCGCGTGGGGTCATTTCTGTTCTACAGACAAAAAGACCAATTCAATTTGCAATACAGGACAAACAACAAACGAGGAAATTTAAAAGCTTCGGGAAGCAGCAAACTTGGTATTTCAGCATGTCTTAGATCTGCGTAATTGCATTTATCAGACAAATGGCTTCTTCAAACTTTTTATGTGTTCAATGTACTGACTACAATAGCAGATATTAAATTTAATTTCCTACTTGTGAAATAGAGGTGTTCCACAGGTATCTGTATATGGACCTTCACTATTTCTTACACTTATATTGATGATATGGCAAAAGCCTGCAACTTTAATACTGTTTTATATGCTAAAGATATCAATCTTCATATATCATGAAATAACTATAAAAATCTACAAAAATTTATAAATGTTAAAAGTAAAAAAAACTTTGCTACTGGGTGCATGTTAACAAATTATGGATCAAATATTTCAAACTGAATTTTTTGATCATGAAAACCCTAACAACAAGGACTTTTCTGTTCATATAAAATATAAATAACAATCTATTTCATGCAACCAAATAAAAAATTCCTGTTGACTGCCAGAACACTTTGACAATTACTTTTATGAGATTGCATATGCACACATTAAACAAAGCTTGTTTCTTCACTAAAATAACATTTAGCAGAATGAAACATTTTCTGGGTCAGCTTTTTATGTTTATTTTTCCCAGAGTTTGGTATGAAATTCTTGAAAAGTTGAAGACTGTTTCATCTTTTTAATTTGGAAAAAAATACAAAAATGTTTTGTTTTCTTGCCAATATGTCAGTTGATTCTTCATTCATATGTTTGTTCCATTTTTTGTAAGTTTGTATATAGTGCCTATTCTTTCTGCATAGTTCCCTTCATCCTGCAAGTGCTCACCTGACTCTCCCCGTACCTAAGCATGCTTTTACTCTGTGTTTTTTGTTTTTCTTTGACGTTCTGCTTTGTTAGATACTAATGTCTGTCTATGTTCCAATTATTGCTTTTTGTTACTTTTTTTTCCTCTTCAGTTGAAACGTCTTCAACTAATTCGTATTGAGTTATGCCAAAAACAGGTCTGGCTGAGTAGTTGACCGAAAATGTCTTTCAACAATCTTTTGTGTCTTAAATATGTATTTCACAACAATTTGCTAAATTCCTATGTGGTACACTCAATTGTTTTTTTATTATGACATGCAATTAATTTTTCTGCGTTGCAGTGTTTTGTTCTTTTTATTGCATTTCCGATACTTTGTCATTTGAGTCACAGGAATGCATGAATAAACTTGCTGACCCACCTTTCAGTTTTTGGCTGATTGTTTGATTGCTGCAGACACAATCTCTTTCACAGAATAAATTTTGAAATAGGTGTGCTTAATATTGTTCAGCAACTGCCTTGCTTTGTGGAGACTTTACTGATACAATCAAAATTACGCCATAGACTTCTCTTCCATGGAGTAGCATATGTATGGGTGCTTTTTGCTATGTTTGAAACAAACATCACCATTTGACAAATAGCCAAATGAAGTAACACAGTGGTTCTTAACTTTTTTTCCACCACGCCTCTCTTAAATAATTGTCTTTTGTTTCAAGCCCCCCTGACTTTTGATAAGCTGTAAAAACAAATGTATTTTTATTGGTACATTTAATGATCAAACCTTCCATGTTGTAGGGTGCGTAAGGGCTCGTGACCCCCAGGAAATTTATTGACTCCCCCCTGGGGGGCGCGCAAGAACCACTGAAGTAACACTAACAGTAAACACAGATAATTTCAGCAAATTACAATCTGCAGTTAGCACTCAAGTTTGTTTTGCCTGACAATTTTTGTGGTAAAAGCCTGTAAGAAAGCTGCACATTTCTACAGTAAATGGTAGTTCATGTACACCTTAAAAATCATTATACAGTAGTTTAACAAACAAGATGCTTGGAAATCTTACCCAGAAACGACCACACAAAGTTTGGTCATATGTGATGAATCCATGTCTGTATATTGCAGCACCAGAGATCACTTCCAAAACCTGATTGTGGAGAATCACACAAAAAGTTGCATCAATTCAGCCAAGAAAAAACACATGCTGATGTCTGTTTGCGGCAAAGGATTTCAAATACACATGGAACATATGCATTAAGCCCTAAATTTATAACAGCAGTTTACACAAAATCAACAAAGGTTTGTATTACACAGACATAATGCAAAGGTTGGTGACATGTCACATTATTAGCACAAAAAAACTAAAACGAGGCCCTGAATGATACAACTTCTTTGGGACAACACTGATGTCTTTCATTTTTCAGTGCCATTAATATCGATTGAAATAACAATGTTTTATTACTATTCAAAACACAATTTTGAAAGGCAGTAAAATGCATATTAAAACAGCTCACAAGAAAATAGGAATAGCTCCCAACTGAAGAAATACACAGAAACAGAGTATTTTTAAGGTTTGACCTTGCTGACTGCAAAGACGTTTTAAGAGACCGCAAATATTTTGAATACTGAGATGGTCGTGAAGGTTCTAGTGTATTTTGATGGTGGTAGTAAAATGAGTTTTTAATGTATTTTGAGAGACCGTTAGAAAAATTTGAGACTGTTTCTTTCAGTCCCTAATACATATACAATGGTCTTCTACTAGTTGAGACCACAAAAAACTTCATTTTGCAGGCTGCAACATGTTTCAGTTTTCCAAAAAAATTAACTAGGTCATATCTGAATATAGCTATTGCTGAACAACAGCTCAAATCAGGGCAATTGCGTACTTGTTTGTGTTCACAAGTGTAAACCAATACCACGTTGCAGACATTGAAAATTTTACTATCTACATAGGCAAACGTAATGTTGTACACATTTTATTAAAAAAATGAGTTTGTTACAATCAGCCAGAGCTTATCTAGTTCCTGTGTGTGTGCATGAGAAGATATGAAACCCAAAAGATTAACACTTTGAGAACCGGTCTACGATATATTTGTACTTCGATTTCGGCCTAAAAAACAGCAGTTTTCGGTTGCCTTACCAACGCCCTAGCTCCTCCGCTGATTGCACTAGAGAGCTGTTCAAGGGCTCAAATGGATTGGCTAGTCTAGTAGATTGCACTCGAAAAAAATTTTTTGGTTGGGGCGTGCAGATTTTTTGTGACTGACATCATAAGTAAAGTAGTTTTGGCATCATTTTGGCTCATGTTACCTGGCCTAAGGCCCAACCTCTAGGCCAACGTGTTTTGCTGAAGTTTTCATTGAAAACTAGGCTCGAGTCCGAGTCTTGAGCCTTTGATTGACTTTCTAGCGTTTCTGGTTCAGAAGTTATGGACTAAAATAAACAAATTAATTAATTATCTAATTAGTCAAATATTTTTACTAACTAAAATCACAACTGTTGAACCCAAAACCCCAGCAGGACATCCAAAGTATCAAAAAACTCGGATTGTAGCCTAGTTTCCAGTAAAAACTTGAGCGAAATACTACCACCGAACGGTTGGCGCCCAGGGCCAGGCAAAGTGGGCCAAGGTGGCCTAAAAGTCCTCCACTTATGACGTCACTCACAGAAAACCCGCACCCCCCAAGCAAAA
>Ga0210059_1003498_pt1 | contig 25164 bp, 17 predicted proteins | sample Ectturendosymbi2_FD_188042 | JGI IMG/M metagenome (GOLD analysis project Ga0210059, IMG submission 188042) | Ecteinascidia turbinata endosymbiont from Florida, USA - Sample 2 (SPAdes) (version 2) | ecosystem: Host-associated > Tunicates > Ascidians > Unclassified | place: Key West, Florida... | reverse complement strand
AAAGCTGAAGTTAGTGCTTGTCGAATGCGTTCATTTGATATTTCTGATGCAGAAATCCAAATTATGTCATCGATAAATCTACGGAAAAGTTCTGCTTCATTTAGCACATCCGCAATCGGCTGTAGGAAGTAATGCACAGCAATGTTGGCCAATGAGACTGAGTGGTTATCACCGGTTACGATTCCGTTTTCTTTGTGTGTACAATTGGTCTCCATATCGAGTGACCACATTGTTCAGGCAAATTTTGTTCATTTCGACGATGATTTTACGGGCCTCGGCGCTGTAGTCGGAATGTTTCTCCAACGCACATTCAAGAGCTTTTGTCATAGTGTCTCTATACAAGCTTGGGTAAAGTGCTTTCACATCTGCTGCTACAATGTGAAACACTGGTTTTTGCTTTGCAGTTTCTAGTTTTTTTGTAAGGCGCTCTTTCCACATAAGCAGGTCTCCAATGTACTGACGGCTGTCTTGACAAAATTCGTTCGGGCAGTTTTTCCAAAATTCTGTACTGATAGGTTTCAGTATGAATTCAAGGAATGCAGTAATGCGTGAGGTGCTGATGTTCCCAGCAGATTGCAGCAGGCGCACCGGTATTTCCTTGATATCAACGTTCAACAAATTATCCGGAGTTAGCTTGTGTGTCTTGAAAAGCGGGTAAGCGTACGCTGGTGTGTTGCAGCGAAAATATTTTTCTGATGCACCATTGACCTTGCGGTACGCGTTGTTCTAACATTTCATTCCAGTTATCGGTAGTAGCAATCATCCTTCAATTCCCCTATAGCATGAAGTTTAACCACTAGTTCGTTGCAATGCAGAATCGTTAAACAACATTCTTATATGTTACTGTAGGATTAGGCTACAATTTGCAGAGTCAAGGCGGGGTCGGATTTGCATATTTCCATAATTGGTGGAGGAGGAGCGGATGAGGAGCAAATTTTTTTGGATTCAGAGCGGACGCGGAGTTAAAAAAATGAGACTCCATCCACCTCTGTCAGTTACACATTGGCGGATCAAGCCTGGATCGGACTGATGATTTTCGAAAAATGTACAGACCAGGACTGGAGCGGGCTCTGTTTTTTCGGAACAGGCTGGACTCGCTAGGATTGCAAAATTTCAGTCTGTCTGGTGAATGTGCTCAAGCTGTTGTACTCGATCAGCTGTGTGGCTACTGGTATAGGCTAGTAGAAGTTTGCATTGGTGGTAAGATTTTGCTGATTAGAAATTTCCGACCATATTTACAATAAGACTATACTGCAGTACTTTAACCTTGTATTGCTTTGTTTGAACTTCACTTCAGTTCAAGTTGAAGTGTGTAGCAATTAATTAGCTATCCCCCCTCAGTCTTGGCTAATGGCTTCAGGCTTGCAATGCATATGATTCATTGATTGCAATGCATGGATTGGATTCAGAAGATTTTGTACAACAGGTGTACAACATGTAGTTTATCAACCAGTCCTGTCATATGACTCAGTATTTGCTTTCAATTGTTCCTACCCTCTTGTTGTTCATTATGTGGACTTAAATATTTTGGTTTTTAACATTTGATTATGATCTTGTCATCAACTTCTAATGCGCTACTCACTACTGTATATTTATGCAGTTCATGGATTTCATCTCTTGTTCATATAGGCTAGCCTATTTAGAGCACAAGATCGAGATAATTACTTCTCTAGCATAAGCATTGTTGTCGTTGGATTGAAAAGTTTATTTCAAACTGTTTACTGTAGTGGCATGGGTCAAACTTAAAGCATTTATTAGGGAAGTGACTACTACTAGGGATACACCAGTCCTGATGCAATTCTGAATTCAAATAAAAGGGAAAGGTCAGTTTGTCATTCAAACTGTGTGGATCGTAATAGTAATAGTATAGTGTAATGGTTATGTGCTATGCTTTCTGCGCCTATGGTTTTGGGTTCGAATCTCACCTTGCCTACTTTTGTTTTGTTTTTTTTCTTTACTTTTTTTCAGGCTTACGTTTTATGTTTATGGGTTAGTGTTAGGTTAGGGATAGGATAGTGTTAGGTTAAGGTTAGTAGGTTAGCGTTAGGTTAGCTTAGCTTAGGGTTAGGTTAGCTTATCTTAGCATTAGGTAATGAGGTTAGGTTTAGCTTAGCTTGCGGTTAGGTTAGCGTTAATTATATTAGGTTAGTGTTAGGTTAGGGCTACGGTTAGGGTTAAAGTAAGGTTGGGTTAGATTTAGGGTTTATCTTTTACATTTACTTCGTTTCGACCAAGCCTACTGCACTCCCGTCATGTGTAACTATTATTACATCACAGGTGGTGTATTAGTAAGTTTTTTTCTTTCAAGATCCACAGGCTTATCTATTATAGCCATTAGGCCTATCTTTATTAATCCACCACCTGCAATAAGACACTCAGTTAACTATGATAAATAGATACGCTTGAACGTTTTAATCGTCGTAGAAGAATGAAAGCAGAAAGCAGGCAGATTCCTCAGAAGCTTGCCGCAAGGCTAAAGTTTGTTATTTTCTGATTTGGTGTTAACTAACGTTTGACCCAACATAATGTATATAACTGAAACACAATTATCAATCGTATACATGACAATCATGTACAAAACATAGTCACAGATGATGGGCATTTGGCCAAGCAATGGGTGAAGAGTTGAGGTATGTACAGATGAACAGTTGAGGCATGTACATAGGTAAGAGAACTAAACAACAACAGAGGCTATGAAGCAGAGAGCAATGCAGTAACCACAGCATTACAGAACAAAGGCATGTACCAGAGGCAAAAAACAATGTTTATCCACGCAAATCGTGAAGAAGCAATACAATAACCTTGGACCATGATGGAGTATCACGTATCACAGTTGCATGTATGTCCCACAGGGCACATATCGATATCATTGCCAAATGAGGTTGAAGAGGCAAAGGTAGAAACATACTATAAAAGTCGGCACTATGCTTTGTTTCATGGTAACGTAAATAAACCACCTATACATGAAGGTTACATGGTCACTTTTGTTAAACAACCAAATTTTCACTCCTTGAACATCTGCGAAGATAAATGGTACAATCAGCTTGACACACAAATTAATATTCAGAGCATGATCCTCCCCCACGTGAGAATAATTTTCTTGTTTTGCTCCTGCACTGACCGTTGATATGTTTTGATTATCGCAGCATGCGTGCTAGAGTTTTGGTTCTCGTCAATCACAGCATTTCAAATGTGCCTGCTGAGGTTTGGTTGGCATCATTACTAAATGTTAGCTTACCTTACGCATTCTGCAGTTACGCTGATTCACAGACGTTTTGTTTCAAGCTAAATTGGAAGCACCGTTTGACAGTAGTTGCATTATTTCGAGAACGAAGTATTCCATTATGAAAATATTTATAGCTTGCGTTGAGTTTTATAAAGTTCATGCTTTTGAACTTTTGCAGTAAATTTTTGAAGTTGCAGTGAATACTTTCAGTTGAGTAAGAAGAAAATTCTAGTTTTTTCAAGTTTGATGGTTGCAATTGATGTTGTGCTATGTTACACTACGGTCTTGAGGTTGTTTGCTTTCTCTGACCATGCTTTAGCCTTTCAATGTTGCACCTGACAGCATTGCTTGCAGATGTAAGGACTGATGATGCATAGTCTTACGTGAAATCGATTTCCTATTAAAATTTGTGATTGATTCTTTGCTGATTTCATGTGTGGAGTGAAGTTACTTGAATACATATTACAAAAGATGTATACAATAAGTGTTGGTCACATGAAAAACAAAATGATGTTAGTTGATGAGTGGAGCAAATAGTTTAGAAACGATAACTTTCCATTCATAATGCTACGGGCATAACATAGGTCCGCCTATCACACGTGTAGTGTTGGAGTCGTGATACTGACATATATTTTCTACAATTCAGCTGTAATGGAATATGGGCCTAGGTATTAGATTGAAGTGAATGTCCATGAGATCCTGGAGATGAACCATCATTCCGTTTGCCCTAAAAATATTGTAGCAAAAGTGCTCCTTAAAAGTGCAGATCTGAGCTTTGTTCAAATGTAGGTAATGACAGATGCATATGGGTCCCTGCATTTTTCAGCCAGTCGTTTGTTGACTTCGGCACATTCTGGTGCAATCCTTCCACTTGTGAAAGCAATGGCATTGAATGAATACTTAACACTTTGGCATCCGGCTGCTTTTGGAGACTTTTGGAAAAAAAGAACGCCCTAACGCACGTGGCTTTGCATGGGAATATCTTCGCTCCTGTTCAGGTTATGGACCTGGTCGAAGCATCAAAAGACACGGCAAGTCTTCTAGTCTGCACTCTAAAAAATTTTTTTTGCTTGGGGGTTGTGGGTTTTTTGTGAGTGACGTCATAAGTGGAAGACTTTTAGGCCACCTTGGCCCACTTTGCCTGTCCCTGGGCGCCAACTGTTAGGTGGTAGTATTTCGCAGAAGTTTTTACTGGAAACTAGGCTACAATCTGCGTCTTTTGATACTTTGGATGACCTGCTGGGGTTTCGGGTTCAAAAGTGATGATGTAAGTTAGTAAAAATATTTGACTAATTGGTTAATTAATTAATTTGTTTATTTTAGATCATAACTTTTGAACCAGAAACGCTAGAAAGTCAATCAAAGGCTTAAAAGACTTGGACTCGAGCCTAGTTTCCAGTGAAAACTTCAGCGAAACACTTTGGCCTAGCGGTTGGGCCTTAGGGTAGGCAACATGAGCCAAAATGACCCCAAAACTACATCACTTGTGACGCCAGTCACAAAAAATCTGCACCCCCAACCAAAAAATTTTTTTCGATTGCAATCTACTAGACTGCCTGATCCGTTTGAGCCTTTGAACAGCTCTCTAGCGCAATCGGCAGAGGAGCTAGGGTGTTGGTAAGACAACTGAAAACTGCTGTTTTTTAGGCCGAAATCGAAGTACGAATATATCGTACGCCAGCTCTCAAAGTGTTAAATGTCAAGCACTCCGGCTGTGTTGATCCTTTTTTTCTTTGTCAAGCTGTTGGTAGATCTGTGAAAGGGACTTTCTGTCATGGGGAAAGCAGTTGTCAAAGAATGTTTTCTCACAGAAATATCCAACCATGCATTGTCAGCTGTATTGCCTTTTCTTTCAAATTCATTTTCAGTGATTGGCAATAGGCATGGGTATTTAGGAATAGGAGTCGGATCCTAAACTATCCGAATCCAAAATGCTAATTTAAACTAGGTAATTGGATTCAGTTCAGATCTTCCACAACATCAGTGGTGTACTTGGTTCCACCACATGAAAGTTAATGTGCACAAACAGACATTTTTTCATGTCCATTCATGTGAGTTTTTGTCTCGCACCACGTTAAAACAAGTGTACTACTGCGCATGCATAAACATTTTTTCAGTCCATTCACATGCATTTTTCTTTTGCACTACGTGCAAACAGCACCAAGTATGCACACGCAGACATGTTTTCAATCCACTCCCTGCGTGTTCCTCTTGCACCATGTGAGCAAGTGAAAACTTAGCACTATTGTGCATACACTGACATTTTGCAGTTTACCACATAGGCTTTTTTGAGACATTGACATGCGCAGTGATTTCTGCAGTTACTTAACTGAATGCATGTATTGTAGGTTGTTGTGTGCATTGTTTTGTGCATGTTTAAAAATCAGTTGTAGTTGTTTTGTTAATGTGTCAGCTAGAAATGTGCCTGGAGAAAGGAAAGCTGCAAATGAGCAGTTGCTTTTGCTTGCACAAATTGCTTGAAAAAATCTTTGTATAGCTTGTCACATCAGCTTCTAAAGAGCTTTTTCCAGCGCATAATTAACTACCACCAAGTTGCGATCATGGTTAAACTGCAGACGTTTAGAAAACCTTAATGTTGTGCAATACATCAGCGGCACATCACTTCACCTTCATTACAGGCATCCTCGTGCCGTAGGTACTCAGCAGTAACACTGATCAAATATTAGACACTGCCACTGCAGTTTTCTAATGCGGGTGTTTTGGAACAGGTAACATCATATCCCTTGTTGTATACGATTATTATGAAACAATCATATCACTCCACATGCGTGCTATCTGACACCTTCGGTATCTGCAGCTTGACAATAATCCAAACATGGAGATTTCATGAACTGTGTGATATAAAAATGCTTGTAGATGTTCCAAAAATCCCTTGCTCCTGATACAGTATTTTTAATTATGAAATCCTTTGTGATTTAGCAAACCAACAGTCATCAGTTGAAACATAAATTCAAAGTTGTTGCAGCCTGTGCATTGCATGTTATTCTTAAACGTACACACTGTGTGTGTGATATAATAATTGCCCGTATTAGTTGTGGAACTTGCGGCCATTATTTTTCTGCTTGTTGTGGGCTATACACTGCAGTTGGGAACACGTTTGTATCTCAGATCGGCCATGTATGAAAATTTGCTGAACTGTGGAATATAGAAATGCCTCAAGAAGTTCTAAAAATCCCTTGGTTCTGATCCAGCTGGCCGCTGCGCACAAAGACTTAACTGATTTGTTGGCCTGTGGTGTCATGAAGCTTTTGTAATCCCAAAGGCGTTCATTATATATGATTTGGTTGAGGCATTCACCAAATGAATCTTATTGATGTGAAAAAACGAAGTGTGAAATCAAACAAGTAACGTAGTTGAAACAGTGTATTGTCTGCAGCGGAATGTATGGCATATATCTGCAAACTGAAGTGAACTGTGCTCAGTGCCTTGGAAAATAAACTAAAATTTGAAGTTGGTGTACAGTGAAGGGGCACATCTTTTTGTTCTGTAGAGAATTTAACACATCTGGTGTAAAGGTGTTAAACATAGCCGCCTGCATCCGGTAGTTACCCAATGCCACAAAATTAATTTTAAAAGTGCTACTTTTGTGACAAAGCTTTGCACCTGCAGGAACGAGACACAACTAGACAGCGTCAAATACAATGTGCTGAAGCCTGGAAGTTGAATGTGCGTTTTTGATTTTAGCACGTCAGTGGAATCATTTTAGCAACAGTTACTGTGGATAGGTAGCACTCAGGTTTCACACCATCTGAGCAGTGTGCTTTTACACTCCTTCAAAGTTAATTATGCGATTAAGCGAATTAAGTTTGCAAATGAAAAGAATATTTCCATTCGAATGTCTGGTTTATACAAATAACTGTTATGCAATTAACTGTATTTTTTTCTTATATGGGTAATTTCGGTTTGGGATTTGGAATCCTATGCGATAAAGCGGTTAAGTGTTTAACTGGTATGAAATTAGCTTAAGTCGTTTGTAGTTGCGCTAGGCCACCTGCCAAGTTTGATTGAGTCTAAGGACACTTATAGCCTAGAAAAATAAGTTTTATTCTAAAAAGTATTGTCAAAGTCTGGCCTTTCCTGGCATAACCAATTTTCCCCTAGCAACAATGCACCACTGCATTAAAATTAAAAAAATTGTTGTTCAATGTTGCGAAAATGTAACGTTTGCATGATAAAATGATAAATTGTTGATTTCCAATGCCGGATTAGAGAAAGTGCACTGTGTGGGCCTCTTTGGGTTTTGAGTGAAGGACATTTTTTAAAAGTGATTTTCAGGTGCAATGCATTGCAAGAAAAAACAAAATAGGATTTGGTATTCTGGATTCGGTTTAGCTATTCTTGAATATGAAATTTTCTGAAATGTCCACCCTAATTGGCAGAAGGGTAGGTTCTATTTGAACATCTCCACAGACCTCTCTTATTTATCTGTTCTTCAGAGCTACTCACTGAGTTATGCCTATGCCTCAGTGAAGTGTAGCCACCCAGTTTGCAGATGAGGCTTTGATACACTGAGTTTTTCTCTCCACAAGCACAGTGAGTCGGTCTGCCTTTCACCTTCCATCCATATCTCATGCAGATGGTATCCATTAATTCTTGTTTGCATAGTGCATACTCAATAGCTTTTATTGGCATTGCTGAGAGCCAAGAAGTTGTTCCTTTTTTCATTGCCCTTTTTGTGTGTTTTGTGCCTGAGGAGCCAGGTCCACAAGTAGTTGATCACAGTGATTGCAGTATGTTGTGTCCTTCAGTTATCATATTCTGCTTTTCAATCAATATAAACAAATGAACAGAGAGTTATACATGACATACCATCATAAGCAATGAACTACAAAGTTGAAACTAACAAATAAGGAGAATTATGGCAAACATGAACAAAATAATGAAGACATTTCAATTCAACAACATACATAACAGAAAGACAAATTTTAAATTGTATACATAACAATCATTTACATAACACAGTCACAGATGATGGTGGGCAAGCAATGTGTGAAGAGCTAAGGTATGAACAGATAAAGAGGTGAGGCATGCACATACACATGAGAGAAGTAAGCAAATTTATTGGAAACTAGGCTAGAATCCGAGTCTTTTGAGCCTTTGGTCAGCTTTCTAACGTTTCTGGATCAAAAGTTACGGCCTAAAAACAACAAATTATATAATTGGTGGATTAATTAATTGTTTTTGGGCTGTAACTTTTGAACCTAGAACCCTAAAATGTCAATCAAAGGCTCAAGCGACTAGGATTCTAGCCTAGTTTCCAATGAATACTTGAGCGAAATACTTCCATCTAGAGGTTAGGGCCCAGGGCCAGGTAACCTGAGCCAAAATAGCCAAAAACCTACCCCACTTCTGATGTCACTCACAAAAACCCAAAACCAAACATTTTTTTCATTGTAAACTCGAGGACTTAGCGAATCTTTGGAGGCTTTGAACAGCTTTCTAGCATAATTGCCTGGCAAGTTATGCAGTTGCTAACACACGCTAGAAATCAAGGATAATACAAACTGTTCTGGCAGTCAAAGTGTTAACTTTCAGATGACCTGTTTACTTTACCTAAAGGCTGTGAGCAGACCCATATGATACTGCCAACTATCTGCCATTTAGAAACACTTTTTTCTACTGGTTATGTTTAATTTTTGGCACTGGCTAGGTTTCCAACTAGCCTACATACAGATACACTAATTCAGCTGTTAGGTAGCCCAGGGATTGGCAAACTTTTTTGCATTGCAGACCAGTTTCAGCCTGGTGTTATTTTGTAGACTAGCCTTAAATAAAGTAATGAATGTTTGGCACATGCAAATTTATTACAACTCATAAATCATCATGGCACTGATTCAGTGAGAGATCTGGGCTTGCTTTGTCACATAAGATGCTCCGACCTGTAGGGATTATGTTAGTCAATGCAGTGTATTCCTTTGTCAGTTGTTCCTGTAACTTTTGGACAAGTTGGCCAAAGTTCCACGCAACACGTTAAAAATTTCATCATGGACTTGCACCAGGCCATGGCCCAAATTTTGCCAACCCTTGAGGTAGCTGACTACACTAAGCAAGGCAGAAAGTTATGTCACTGACCATGATCATGACATGTGACTCAGGGCATAGCTCAATGTTACTTGTGCTTAGATCTCAAGGTTTTAGTGGCACCCTTATACTTCTACGCTTTTCGCTTAAAAAACAAAAAATTCAACTCAAACGAAAAAAATGCGACAGTTGGGACTTTCACAAGCATAGTTCAAGTGATCCAAGAATACTGAAAAGCCTAAATGTAACTTTTCATAACATATGTTTAAACGTTTAATACAGGGTTCTCACGTGGTATTGAAAGTATTGAATTGTAAAATCAGTTTTCAAGATCTTGAAAAAGTATTTGAATTTGTCCAAAGTGTGCATAAAGTATTGAAAAAGTGTGAAAATTCTAAATTCAACCATTTGTTTATTCAAATTTGCCATCTCAGTGCATTTACTTCTGAAGTGCATGTTACTAAGATGGTAAACATACTGTAGTCAACAATCCTGCATTGAGACGTACCTTACTTTGATATTTTGATGCTGAACACAATACTGGAAAGGCAAATCCTCTGTTTCCAATCTTCAGCATTGCCACTTGAACCCCGAGGTACCAGCTTGAAGGCTCGATGTTGTGCCACTACATCAGCTAAGCATGTTTTTAAGTGTGAGCAAAGTATCTCTGAAAGATGAAAATTGATATTAAGATGTGTCTGTAGATTGCTAGCTGGGATAAGAATTTGCAAATACACTTTTGATCAGTTTTGTGACAATTTGTTGTTATTTGTGATCAGGGCAATGATGGCTTAGAATTATGAGAAACATAAATATTACAGAGCCTGTGATGTGTATTTATGTGCAGTCATGCTGCTTCTCATGTTAATTCTGACGATTACTGGTTCCATTGCAACAAGCACCAGCAACAAGTATGGTAAGTTAAACTGTTCATACCTGGCAGTGCATATGGCTGTGTATTTGCGGTAATAATGCATATGCTACTTTTTGACCAGGTGGCTGAAGGAAATTGTTTTGCCATGACAAGTTGTGTTGCTTATAAATATATGTAGGTCTCATACATAATCAATTTGAGTATATTTTCCAAAGTGCTGCATACCTGGTATGCTCTGCACACTACTGTGTATGTATGAGATGATGAATGATTTTTACTTGTATTTCTAGGTTGTCTGAAGCATCCTGGTTCATGTGCAAAACCAAGTTACTGCCACGATGGTAGGTTATGACATGTATTGATATTTTCAAATTATTGAACTGTCATTTCTGTGTGCATCGTATTCAAAAACTGAACTGAAAGCAGAATGGTCTGGTGCAGTGTTTTGAAACAAACTGCCCAATGAGCTCAGTTTTTGCAGCTGAACCATTTCTAATTCTTGCATTGTAACATTTGACATTAATCTACCGTATTTTACAGGCCATCAGGCACACTGAATTATGAGGTGCACTTTCAATTTGTTAATGCTAGCTGTTCTGTTTTCATACATAAAGCGCACCAGATTATAAGGTGCAAAATATTGGATTACATGCGTGAGAGTTTAATCTGTTACACATGCCTAATCTGCTAGACCAGGGGTTCTCAAAGTTTTGGTATTATGGAGCCCATGAAGAGATTGACCATAATTTACGGAGCCCCACAATAAATTTCTAAAAATAAAAACATAAGTAAACGAATAGCTCGCGGAGCCCCAAGGTTTCTCTCGCGGAGCCCTGGGGCTCCGTACGGAACACTTTGAGAACCTATGTGCTAGACATGAACAGAATAAACTAAAAGCTGTGCAAACGTTTGATTTGGTGTATGCCAATGTAGTCAAGAGCATCGCGGAATAATACATAGCTTTGTGCGTAGCAGCCTCACAGAATAATATGATTTGTGCTTCAACATTAAGGTATGTGCTACCTACTCATGAAACCACATTCACAGCTCTTTGCAATTGTTGGTTTGGTTTGTAACACGGTGGTGTGTTTACAAAAAAATCGTAACTGGCAAATGAATAGATAGCACCGTTTACCGCATTAAATTGGTCCTAAGTGAAAAAGCACAACCAGACTTATACATTAAGCCCACTGCATTATGAGGTGCACTTTTGATTTTTGAAAAAGTTTAAAGATTTTGAGTGTGCCTTGTGGTCTGAAAAAACAGTAAACCAGGTGTCTAAAACTTAAATTTCTTCCTTGGGGCAAATGAGGACTTACAAAGTAACAAGTTTTTCTGACAAGCTACTGTACGTCTGCCATGGACAAGTTCTACATAAAGAAGTTGCTTTGGAATGCGGTTGTTTGGCATCAGGTGGATGTGACCTCCCCATCTGATTTGTGCCTTGTGCACTAGAGTGTAAATACGGAGTGCATTTGCTTGGCACAAACTTCCATGTCTGGTATACTGTCTTGTCATAGTATCTAAAGCAGCTTGCATAGGCAGGAGAGGTGGAGGTGATTGAGCCATGTCTTCTGTACATGGTCCAGGTCCCTCTGTAGAGAAGGTGGTCAAGAAAATGGTCTTGCAGACCTTTAGCCTCTTGTGGATAGCTGTATCCCACACCTGGCCCCAGTCAACCAAACAGTGCATGTTTTAGAGCAGTGGTTTTTAACACCTTTGGCGCTGGTGTACGAAATATTCATACTTAGAAATCACACATTGAATACATACTTTTTGCGCCATTTTCCTGTCACTTTTCAACACCATAACTTGCCAGGGAATTGTGCTGGAGAGCTGTTCAAACCCTCAAAAGATGCAACAAGTCGTCTGACCTAAAATCACCAAAATGATTTAATCAATCCCCAAGGGAATCAATTAACTATCAAATTTTTGTTGTTTTCAGACATTTTTGAACCAGGAATCTTATAAAGCCCGTCAAAGGCTTAAAAGACTCGGATTGTAGCCTAGTTTCCAAAAAAACTTGAGTCAAAAAATTCCATCTAGCGGCTGGGGGCCAGGGCCAGGTAACGTGGGCCAAAATGGCCAAAAACCACCTTTCTGCCAAAATGGCCAAGCCCCCCCAAATGAAATAGTAATTCAATAACTAACACATTTTCATTGTAATGAATATAATGATACAATAAATCTACAGATTGCAATGAATATAATGATACAATAAATTTACGAAGTAGGCCTACACCAACAATTAAACATAGTCACTGGCACTTTTGTTGTTTTTTTCAATGATCATGCTTTCGCGTCATAGTTTAAGGCTGTTTGTTTGAGATAGCCACTTGCATGTCATCACCGGGCCCTAAAAGATTCCTGGCCTTAGCTTTGATCTGCAGGAGAGAAACCAGGTGGGTTGGGTTTTGGTCTTTTCCCTGGTCTTTACTGCTCGCTGTGTCGCTCTCCATTTATTATTTGCTGTTATCCATTTCAATCACAAATTTCATGAGCAATCTCAAGCATACCTTCATCATTGAGCTGCTCTGGACCCAGTTTTGTCGCCATGGGAGGCTTTGGTGCGGTTAACCCTCCAAATTGAAATATGAAATACTATCAGTGGAGTTTTTGTCAATTTTCAGAATGTCAAGTCCCGCTGCACAAACGTAAGCCCCTCTACTGAAGACTTTCTGGACTGTTCATTGAAACATATATGAGAGCATTCAGAGTTGCATCAAACAGCCGGTTTCGTTGCTTGGTTTTAACACGGCACAGAGTTGAAAATCTTCGCTCTGGCCAGGCTGTGGCAAGTGGAATGGACAGTGCAATGCAGCAATATCGGTTGTCTCGTCGACCATACTAGCCCAGCATGGGCTCTGCTTGACATCAGAAACAATGCGATTACTAAAATGTTCCCAGATCAGCAAAATAAACTCGGTTACTGCCACAGAACTGTTATGGTGGAGGTTGCAAAGCTGACCATTATGACCAATGCGGTCCATCAAGGTTTTCAAGGAAGCTATTTTTCGATGCACTGTCTCTTTTTTCAAAACCCAGTAAGTCAGATGTACGCGCTCAGCTACCATGTTAACTTTATCTGAAATGCAATCCTGATGAATAACATGAAATGGTGAAATGCGTTGAGTTTTTTCTGGGCTATTGGCTTTTTGGAGTTAATCAGAGATGAGATGGTTATCCAGGCGGCATGGGCGTGGAGACCTGGCAGGCTCCGAAGTGTAGATTTTACCATTCTTTCCTTGGCTGGTGGTGACTGCTGGATGCTTTGAGCATACAAAACATGTCATTCAGCATGCAGAGTGAACACATTCATTTGTGGGGATTCATCGAAACCTTTCAGTTTAACCCATGATTGAAAATCTGATTGCTAGATGCTTATGATTGACTGTTAGCTGAAACTAACGAAGCTTTAGAGATTCTAACAGTTGAATTCTGTACTTCCTGCACAACAGAATCAATAAAACGTTTGCATTCACTGCTGCTGACGTTTGCACTTTCTGGCTGGCTAACAACAAGAAATTTTTGTTTAGGCTTACTACAAAAATACTGCTTTATTCTTGGATGGCTAACTTTACGTTTTTGCTGTGACACTATCTTCTGAAATTACCCGCACAAGAATGGATTTGCTGAATTTACAGCTCCTGGTTTGGTCTCCAATGCAGCGGTATTCAAATGGGTGTGTGGTAGATCTATGTGTATACTGAATCATTCACTTTTCTAGAGTATACCATTTAATAATGGTATGCCAAGCACGTAGATGAAACTCAAATAGCATGGCCAACTGCCTGAGTTCCAGAATTGTTGACTATTTTTACTTAACTACAATGAGTGGCATGGCAATATTTCAAATACTGGAGTAATTTTTGAAGTGGTCACCCCTTTGTTTGCTTTTCATTTCATACTCAATGTCTATAAATACTGGCATTGTTTGTCAAGGAGGTGGGAGAGATTGTGAGATGTGGTGTTGGAAGTTTGAACTAGGCTTAGTTTTCAAAATTTTATGTTATGCTGAAACGAGCACTGCTCACTTGTAACTTCCTTCATGAATCACCAACAGAAGTTATGCAGAGTTGAGATGGGAATGTTGGTTTGATGATGACTTGACCTAGATCAGTGTTTCTCAAAGTGGGTGGAATCGCCCCCTTGGGGAGATTTTGATGGGCAAGGGGGTGGAAACACCAAAGGGGGCGATTGGGGGGCAAAAAACGTCAATGGGGCGAAAATGCTCAATTACTAATCGATCATTGAGTGATCTTCAGTATCCTACTATTAGGCTATGACTTGTTAAATTACTTCAAATTTTGATTTATAATCATTGGAGGTTGTTGCTAAAGCAATTTATCTGTTGAATTTTTACTCTGGATCGTCTATGTGCCCCGCTGCAGTGTAAATTATTTCAGGGTTGCAGAGACCGTCGTAAAAATGTCATTTCTCTTAGTTTTGTGCACTTGATTTAATTCATTTTTCATTCAACTTGATGCACACAAAGACAATTAAAATATTAATGTGTGGAAACGAACAGAGCCGTGGTAAAAATGTCACAGCTACGATTCCGGAGCTTTTCTTTTCGTGAACATTGCTCCAGCTCCGGAGCTCTTGGTTTTCATGAGTGTGGTTCCGTAGTTCTCTTTTTTCATGGCTCAGGCCCAGCTCCGGCCTCTGTTCGTTTCCACGCATTAATATTTTGTTTGTCTTGGTGTGCATGAAGTTGAAGGAAAAATGAATTAAATCAAGTGCACAAAACTAAGAGATTATACCAAACTTTTTGAGTAATTTAATCAAGTAGTTTTTTACAAGCAACGCTCCTGCCATGAGAAAATCAGCGAGAAAAAAACAATCACAGGTTCAGACGATTCAGAGAACAGCTACTGCACTAGCAGAAAAGTAACTCAAGGTAATGGTAACGTAAACAATTTCTGCAAAGGCAGTCGCTGGTTTTGCCGTCAACCTGGGACCTTTTGTTATTTCTTACGACCAGAATCAAGAAAATAGCTGTTTGGAAAACTACATTTGTGTCCAAGCATTTAAACACAGACCAGTCCCAATTGAACATGTGTTTTGCACTTGTTGCATGCTTTGCCTGTTGCAGTCTTGGCGATTCCAGCTAACAGCGCTGCCGGGGCATACAATGAAAAGAGCGCAAAACACGTAGTTGATTCTCGTGTGTTCTTTCAAACATGCACACGTTGGCATTAGCACAGATGCGAAGATGTGTTTAAAAGCCCTTTGTTGAAAGAAATAGTATGACCTCTAGCAAGAAATTCACATTTGACTTTCTAAAAATAGCTGAAAACTTCTGATTTTTTATCTTTTGCACTCATAATTGGCAGTGATGAATCGCAAAGTAAAGCACAATTTAACCTGCAAAGCTTAGGACAAAATAAGACTGATGGTTACCATGTTGAAAGCATAGATTGTTTCTACAGACGAAAACTTCAGGAAAGATCCACATTTATTTACATTAAGTTTTGTACCCCCCTGATAATGTACTGCTGTGCTATGCAAAGCTAGTTCGCAACCAATATATTTATAACTTTCATGTTATGCTGCTGCTCGTAAGCGTAATTTTTCCTAGTCAACTTCGCCAGTCTAGTACACCTTGCCAGTAAGCCTAATGGTTTCTAATTAAAATCCCTACTTTGCAATGGCATGCCGTGCATTTCACGCTTAAATCTGCAATGGTATCAAATCTTCATCATACTCCCTGCCAACAGCATGACTACACAGCTACAAAAGCTGTGGATATTTTATTACATACCTACTCGTTATAGCTCAGTTCTTTTTAGATCGCTACACTACTACAGACCCGGTTTGATCATTCTAACTAGAAAGTAAGGTGTTGTGATAGTTAACATTTTGTTTACTTCTACAACAGTGGTTCTCAACCATTTCGCTGAAAGGAGCCAAATCAAGACCTATGATTTTGTTAGCAAACCGCAAAGTCAATTGACATGTTTTGTTTTATTTCACCAACCAAGTCTGTTGCACAAAATATTACAGGTATTACTGAAAGGCACTGCCTGTCGAAAGGAATCCTTTCCCAGCAAAGAATCGGACACTTAGCCAGTGGTTCCCAGCCGGGGTTCCATTTACAATACTCAGGGGCGTCGCGAGCTGACATGTTTCTCAATATATCATTGAAAAGATATTTTAAAAATAAACCTCAAACCAAATGGCTATGGGTGCCACAAATTATATTTTTCATTTGTAGGGTGCCGAAAGGCAGAAAAGGTTGGGAACCACTGCATTATTGAGCTCTTGCAGAGTATATATTTCGCCTATGACGTAGGCGTCATCAGCGCTTATTCAAATAGAATCTGTTACAGAAAGATTGCTAAAAGCTGCACGAAGGATGCTTAGCAGCTGCATGCGGCACTTAGAACAGTGTTTGAGAACCATTGTGCAACAAGCAACACCACGCCTGGCAGCTGCGATGTCACAGCCTTAGCGATTATTAAACCAAATAAACATTGAAGGCTTGCAGATCCATTGTTAAAGTCTGGTGTCGTAACTAATAGCAATCGTGTTTAGTATATTGTATAGAGCACACGTAAGTCTATTTGGGAAAGCCGTTAGTATCTAGGAAAGGGTCCGGAGCCACCTCTCAAATGGCCATGACTTCGGCTCCGGCCCTAATTTTTTTTTTAACTAAATTTTTTTAAAATAAATTTGAACTCCGGCTCCAGGGAGAATGCCCAGCCACGTCGCTCCAGCTCCGTAGCCATGGAGTATTTCCACAAGAGTTCTGAACGTAATATTAGCGTCGAAATACAAAATTGCTTAGTTCAGTTTTTAATTGCTTGGTTCAGCTATTTAATAATTTCTTCAAATAAATTTTTTTTAATTTACTACATTGTGTTTGTTTCATCAGGCTTGGGTGCGAAAACGACGTGTCGAGTGTGAAAAGGGGGCGATTGAATAAGAAAGTTTGAGAAACACTGACCTAGATACTTTCTGATTTACTTACAGTTTGAAATCAGTCACTGATGTGCAGACATCAATGAACGTCCATCAACCAAGCCATGTAGAGTAAATTGTTTTTACTGAGGTAACACAAGCCTTCCATTGACAACATTTAATTGCCAGTCTTTTTGACATAAATAACTCATGACAGTGAAGTGCAGCCACTCCTTCGTGGTGTTGCTGTAGTGTAATTCTGAGCTTGGGACAACCAGGTGACACTGACCTAAACACGAGGCAAATTCAATGAAAATTGGTCGAACTTTGGTCATTTTAGAATTTTATATAACAGGAGTGGGGAGCCTAAATTACTATCGCGGGCCGCATGAATTGTGCATTATCGCTGGCGAGCCGCAAAATCAATTGATTTTATCCTAAAATTCTACCTTTATCTAACTATGAGGAAGAGTGACTTCTTTTGAATTTATATCTAAGTACCTGCTTATCACGCTGCTTCGTTTTGACGCGATGTTGTGCTCTAACTTGGGTAAAGAAAATTCTAGTGCCGGCCATATCAAATGTTCACGTGGGCCGCAGGTCCCCCACCCCTGTTATATAACATGAAATTATATTAAAAGCACCAATCTTATTTCTTTCTCAAACCAGGCCAGCAGTTTATTTTTTAATGCAATCAAGTAGTTTTACGTAGATTTTAGAAATAGTTTTTTATCTCCAAGCTGACTTAATTTTCCAAGGTCGAGGATACCTCAAACAATTGCAGTGCTAATTTTCAATGTTTTTTTTTGACAAGATTTTTCCTATTTTTGTACCTTGAGTAAACTCCATGAAAGCAACCTTACGAAACACGATGTTCACCCAGGGTCAGGCTCACGCGGCGCCTGGAACTGGATCATAGGAATGTTGCTGCTCAGCAATTTTCAGAATAGATTTATATGTGGCGGGAGTTTATATGAGTCACGTGCTTGTGTACGGGTTGCGTTGTACGTCTTAAAGCTGATGTGAAAATTATCGTCCATTGCAAAGATTGTTGCCGTGATCAGTAAAAGATGCTTTTCGCAGATGGCTCGACCGGATACTGCATCTCAGCGTCCGAACCGCAACATCATCGTGGTAAGCAGCTGTGTCACGTACTTGGTGCTGATATTTAACCTCCGCTTTTTTTACATTTTATGTAATGCACTTCAGCATTATAGTTCCATTTTTTCGCGATATTTACGCGATATTTAATGGCTTTGCAACAGGCAAGATGATTGAACTGTAGTTTCTGTCGAATCTTCGATGGCATTTGCGTTTTCTCAACTTGCTCCACGTTCCCCGCAGGTCGCCCAGCAAGTGGGAGGAGCAACAACTTCCCGTCAGTATCCAAAGTGCGTTTGCCCGATGTTGCTTTGGGAGTGAACCGTTGTTTTTTATGGTTTCGCCTGAACGTTTGCAGTTTCTTCTGCTGAAAGTAAAGATGTCAAACCTTGCGCTCCATTCTCGGTGGGAGAGATTAACCCCTCACCGCATTTCAACTTTACGAGCCATGAGTTCATTGTTGAGCAAAGATTATTTCTACCAATGGCCAGTATTTATGCAATCTTGCCCAAAATACTATACAAGTAATACGTAGCATGAAGGACAGTGTTGTTTCGTGCACGCAAGAAACAGTGACGCAATAGTCTATCATTTCCTTCATTGGTTGGTGGGATAGTTTAGCTACCTGCAAGTTGGGGCAAAAATATACTGATATGGATGTGTGGAAATATGGGCTCATACGCTTAGAATTATGGATAATGTAACATGAAGATTAATGAGTTCGGGCCCCGATAGATAATATTTTGCATCATTCCCACCCGGTGATCATTCAATACATTCTCGTCTGGTTGACTTTATACAGCAAACATCTACTGTGCAACTGTTGTACAATATGTCTAATTTTTTCTCGTTTAAGCATGTTTTAAACTGCTAAAACACAAACATGGCGTGTGCAATGCAAACTTTTTTGGCTGTAACATCCAGTTTGCTAAAATTTTTAAACGTTAACATGTCATTTATTCTTGTTTTGCATTTTTTGAGTGAGCCTGTAAGTGAAATGCGTTGTGACCGGTGGGAGGTCGGTGTTTGTATGAAGAGTTGCCGCTGTTGAGACCGGAAAGCTCGAGTGACAAGCACGCAAAGTTTAGCGCACTTCCCGTTCGTGGTGATTGTCGCATTTATCGCCGCTCCTGCCGAGTGGTTGCAATGTGCAACACCACTGGTGTTGTGAACGAGACAAACCACACTGTAATATGGAGCAACGCTCACATGCCGCGGGTGTCAAATCCTTGAATATTTGATGAGGAAATCCCACGGGCTTGCGTCACACAAAACTCGCCCAAGCGTGACCGATCGAATTACCGGTCCCATCAAGGATTGCCTGCAACATGAAACGAACATGTTTCTTATTTAGGTTGAATCAACTGGAAAGGAAGAAGCAACGAGTGATTTGATAGGATCAGGTAATTTCAAATCATTCATGCCCTCCTTGCACTGGTGTTTGTTGTATTCATCAGACAGTTGTGTTGGTGCATCACGTATCATATCCCTTTTAACTGTACATTCGTGTCATTGATATGTTTACTGTCATTGCTTAGCAGTGAGTTTCTTTGTGAACAATTAAGTTGTTCTGCCATGTTTGCTCGATCCACTGCAGCTGACAAGCAGAAAACAGTAGCGGGAAGGTTGTGTGTTCGGAAATCATGGTATGTGCTGATTCTGTAAACCGACCATGTTTAGCGCTGGCCGCCATCCCACATTAAAGATTGTCACAAGTTCCATTACTATTTTTGTTGTGAACTTGTGAAGACTGCCATTGCTATTCCTGATACTTGCCCAGTTTTTCGTTGCAACAGTATTGTAAATTGTCAAAACTAATAAGTGGCAAGCAGGGTCGACCACCACCACTTCATACTAATTCTTTCGTGTTACTTTTCTTGAAAGTTTTGAACGAGGCGATGTAAGGGCAACCTTCGAACAGGAATGTGACAAGTCCGTCGTATCGAGTATCTCGGAGGAGCTCCTCAGAGGCTCGTAATATGGCGACAGGTTTGCAAAGCCTGCATAAAATTTTCCATTTCTTGAAGAGCACAACTTAAGTTTCTGTCACAACGTTCATCACCTGTGCTAACACGACCAACTTTTGCGACCTTTAATACTTCCTGCCCCCATGTTTAGTGAAGGTGAAAGCGGTTGATAGTCAAGTGAGGGTGGTGGAGGGTTTGTTTGTGTGTTGCTTGAAGCTCCTTGCTAAACGTGAGCAACTGATTGTTACTGTTATTTGGTAGAAATAGCTTTTGTGAAAATTCCATTTTGCGCAACAAGACATTTTTTGGATGAAACGGTTTACGCTTTTTAGTGCTATGGAGAAACCAGCAACTTCCAGTGAGTAACCAGGTTAAACATAAAAGGCAGGTACTCATCCCACCTATGTCTGCAGATTTAGGCACAATTTTTATCGTCAAAGTGTATGTCACATCATGCCCTTCTTTGTCCATTCCCAAATCACTCGGCTTGCTCGGCCTTTGCTGCCCTGAACGCCCCGTTGCGACGATGACACGTCATTCAGGGCTGCAGGGGACTTCCCGTTGTGAAGTCAGTGAAGCGGAAAGTGTAGGACCTTTGTCCAGAATAGTGACGTCACTGGCCATTTGCGTTTCTGTAAATAACATCGCCCACACCTCAACGAGAATATTTTGTATTAATATTTTGATTTACAGAAAGATTTTGTTGTATTTCTATTTGTTGGCATTAGTTGACACCCACTTCTATTGTTCGTACAATGTTTATGTAGATCAGGTGATGTTGAGATTGATTTATATCTTGCACATTTGAGACTATTTATCAAAGCCAGCCGTTTTTGCTTTGGCGAAATGCTTGACAACACTGTTGCTTGTTGGATTAATTTCCTCTTTGCATTGATTTACATGAGCGGGCGGCGCGACCGTGATAACTTCCTCAAATGCTTTGAGCTGCAACATCCGCTCTCTGTTCACTTGCAGCATTGTAAGCTTTGCCCGGTCGGACATGCCACTCTCGAACAATGTCGCGATCGTGGTACGCCATGAAATATTGACGAACGCGCGCATTGAGTGTCAAAGCGCCGCCTCCCGGGACGGATAATCTTTCATTGCGATCGTTTCATAACAACCGCTATCTTTGAATATGAGATGAAATTAAAGTCTTGGATTACATGCTGCGTAAAATCGGAGTTTGTGGAGAAGCCTTTAATCTGCCTTTCCAGAGAGTGAAAAACGATGTTCCAGTCAGCTTTTCTCGCCGTCCATGTGAATCCCTGATATAATTAATCTTTGATCGATTGAGAGCCTGAGAGTGCCTCTGCAGTCAGTGTAGCATGGAGTCACAGTAATGGGTTGGAACACTAAAAATTGACCAGTTTGTGTCAAAATTATCGCAGTAATGGGTTGTGACATTAAAAATTGACCGGTTTGTGTCAAAATTATCGCAGTAATGGGTTGTGACATTAAAAATTGACCGGTTTGTGTCAAAATTATGATTGAAAATTGCGTGACATCATGAGCTTATATGCCGTTGTTTTTGGTCGCGCGTTGGTGACAATGCGTTGAGACAGTTGTCTGGCCCAATATGAGCACAGCGTGCTTGCCGCGTGACGCAGACAGTATTGATCAGTACCAGCTCAACCCGCGTGCATGGACGGCAAACGAGACCTTATTGATTTATTGATTCATATATGCCTTTGCCTTTGGTATAACATTTGTCATGAAAATCGTTAAACATAGCACCCTGAACGCTTTAATTCCTCCAAACCGCGCGTATTGCCGTGGAAAGAGCAGCTAACCTCCTGCTTCATAGTCAAGCAAAGTATTTACCAACAGCATAATCTATTGTGTCGTGAACAGATTGATGGCGCGGCATCCACCTTGAGAACGATGTCCTCGACGAAGAGCTTGTTTTTAGCAATACCTCAAATATATCTGTTGGAGTTTTTCATTTATGCATGACACATGGCCAGCACTCTCTTTATATTGTTCAATCGCATATGCCATAAACCATTATGGTGCATTCACTACGTATATGTGACGTCACTTGCACTGTCGTAATGAAAGGTTGCATTGACGTCACGAAGAGTCTGTTGTTGCATAAGAGAAGCAAAAATCGGTAGTTTTGATGAAATCACGCAACTCATTGAGGACTGACTATTGGCTGCTGGTAAATGAAATAATCTCGCTTCCAGCGAATCGACGTCCATCAAGTTACAACCTTGTCACTAAGCATGGCAGCGTGTGTTGATACGGGGATCGTTAACACGACCACTCCCCTTGCAGGTGTACCTGACAAGCGGCTGGTTGATGCTGTCGCTGAAGCACGTCAGCTTTTACGTCACAATGGTTACGATTTCTCTGACCTCAGCGAACAACAACTCGACCAAATGTCGAAAGCGATCGCGCACTCTTTGCTCAGGAACAAGCAGCAAGGTGAGAAATGTCAGGTGTGGCACGTTAAGTGTTTTGTACATAACATGAACTTTTGCTTCGCCAGTTCTTCGTAACGACAGTGGACGGCGTTTGCGGAAGGTTCCTTAATTGAGTGTGAACTTTTGCTGGAAGTCAAACCGGTTGAAAATGACGAAACGTCATAGAGATGGTTTTGTAAACTTTATTGAGGATATGTTTGACAATGCGTGACTGTGGATAAAGCATAACTCTACCGTCGGGTCACTTTGTATGGCTGTGTGCACAGAATTGATTAATTTTTCGCTTGTACTGTATTTGGTCGGTGGCGCAGCTCTTGCGAAAGTGTTCAGAATCAAACTAGTTTGGCTTCTGTGGAAGTGTGTGATTTACAGAGACGGTCTGTATAGTCTGACATGGTTTTAACTGGTTATTACCCTGGGTTTTTCTTTCGTGGCCGAAAAATTAACCCATTTATTTCATTTTTGCTACAGACTGTCGTTGGAACAGTTCACATCTTCATATTCGCACTTTTGTTTCCGTCTTGGCTGTTTTCATATTTTGAGAGAAAGCTAAAAATTGACTTCCTCGTTGCGAACTACAAGTTCGTGCTGTTTCTCAGAGCCCCGATTGTTTCAGACAATCTCTAGAAAGCTCGCAAAGTCTTTGATCGCATCCGTCATTCAGCTCTGCTATTTGCGCACAGACGCAACATTTGTCAACATCACAAAGAGCTACAAATGCCCATTGCAAAGCGAGGCCTGTGCAAGAAAACCAAAGAAACTTCTTCGCGCGCGTTTCGCAGCTGAACAAATGTCACTCGCCTCTCATCTGTTCTGGTTTGCGCGAAATCAAGTAATTGTATTACTTGGGAGGGTCCGCGTATTTGTTCAGCGACGTCGCGAAGCGTTGTTTGTGCGTGGAGTGGTCTGTTTTACGAGTATGGCTGCAGAGGTGTTTGGCCACTACAGCAGGAGTTAAGTATCTTACTCCGCTGTTTGATTTGGAGACCTTCAACGCAGGAAACTATGTGAAAGTCTCGTTCGTTTTGTGTTGTTGAGATCAGATCGGATGCCTTGTGATGGCATCCTGGTTGTATCAGTCTCGTTCCAGAAGCAAGTCTCGTCACTTGCAACAAACGTCTGTCAATTAATCCTGCTCCTCCGCATTGTGCTTAGGAAGTGTTGACGGGGTGGGATTGTGAGGAAACAATCAAGGAAGCAAGATACACGAATCTACATTGAACAGCTGCTCACTGTGTCACTTCCATTTAATCTGATGACAGCCACGACAACAAGAGTTTAACCATACGTAGAAAATTAAAAGAGTAGTAATTGAAAAGTTGTTTGTGAACCAAAAAGGTGAACACCAGATCACCTCCCACGTCTAGAAACCCTGCTCCAAGCTACTCTGTCATGAGACACTCCCTGAAAGAACAAATGACGTAATTGTGTTCTTACTGATTGCCGGGGTGCGTTGGTGATATAAAAAAGCTTCAGCTCATGCGCGTTCTGAAGCCTCAGCACAACCCGGCTCGCTTGTGCCGCAGTATCTTAGCCATGCATTTGTATTAAACAAACGGGGCAGTGATCAACTTGAGAGCCGTAAACTGCCTGCTTTCCCATAATTAACTCGAATTTCTCAACTCTTCTCCGTCGTGGAGGCAACTTCAGGTTCGCCCGCGTCGTTTCAACTATCGCAGTATTACATATCCCCCTCCAGTGTTGACTGCAGCGTGTGTGGCGCCTCACTCCCTGAACACTGTCTGTTGCAGAACCACAGTCAGCTGATGCTGGGTTGTTGATGGGGATAACTTTACGGATGAAAGATGAGCTTTTGAAGCACGGCATCAGATTGGAGCAGCTGAGCAACGAACAACTAAGGGAGTTATCGAGAGCAATCGTGGCAATCTCCAATCGGGAAAGAGGTGCGTTATTAAGAAGTTTATTTGTAATAAGTTGTGCACACTTTGTTCAGTGATCACGTGAACCATCCCGTAAATGTTTCCACCGGTCACTCAAAATACAACCTCTCTTTACGACCACCTCATACAGTAACCTGCTGTTGTTGCGGCCACTAATTGCAGGCAACGAACTAACTCCACTGCTTTTCTATTATGAGCAACCTCAGTGAAGCGGGACTCCTGCTATCCGATGTGGACGCCCGGGATGGTTCTTTAAATCCCGGAAAGCGACAACATTTGAAGCATAGAAACCAGTTCTGTGCGTAACGCCAAAAGCCTTTCAATATCAGCCACTTATAGCGCACAATCCCGTTTGTTACGTAATATTGTCCCGTTGTGATTACTTCCACGAGACATTTCTGGCTGGATACAGTGTCTTGATTCAAGCTGTATTTGGCTCTTAATATCTCAGCAGTGGCCCAGATTTTGAATTCTACCCGCGAAGTTCGCAGCAAAATTGCCGGAAGTTTGCACAGCGTGGGGTTTGGTGACTCAACGTCGTGTTGAAAAAAGCAACGCATTGAAAACTCGTTTTACGACCATCTCTGTGTTCAGATCAAATAGCTGTGGTCTCTTAAAATATCGTAAAGGTCAGCTGAGGTCAAGCTCTGATGAACCCACCAACCCTGAGCAGCTGACTGGCCGGGAGGGGGGGAGGAGGACTGGCCGGGAGGGAGGGGGG
>Ga0210059_1003497_pt1 | contig 25164 bp, 22 predicted proteins | sample Ectturendosymbi2_FD_188042 | JGI IMG/M metagenome (GOLD analysis project Ga0210059, IMG submission 188042) | Ecteinascidia turbinata endosymbiont from Florida, USA - Sample 2 (SPAdes) (version 2) | ecosystem: Host-associated > Tunicates > Ascidians > Unclassified | place: Key West, Florida... | reverse complement strand
CACAAGTTATATATTCTTTATCGGATTTACATATATAAGTTGTCACAAATTGTTTACGATTTGATAAATAGCTTGCGAAAAGATTTTGTGCATTACCCCTAATTCCAAAATGATATAGTTTTTTCATGAGGATGCTGTGATCCACTGTATCAAATGCTTTCTTCAGATCTAAAAAAATGGCACATGTATAAAGATTTTCTTCTCTTTTTGAGATATGGGCTTGCTTTGCTGCAATAAGATGCTCTGACCTCTAAGGAACATGGTGTTCAATGGCACTCGCAGTGTGTTCCTTGTGTCAGTCGTTCCAGTTACTTTTGGACTAATTTGGCTTTGGTTCCGCACGGTCCAGTAACAATTTCTTTGCGTACTGGGCCACGGCCTGGTGTTTGCCGACCCCCGCTCTAAGCCATTGTTCTTAAATACTGTATTAAGAGCAGATCTGATACCAATATTTGTCGATTCTGAATCTGTGATCCAAACAAGGTAATCTATGAATCTATGAAACAGTTCAGTTTGTTCTAAAATATCAGCTATCTGTTGTAAGATATAATGTACGGTAATATTAGCCAATGAGACTGAATGGTTGTCCCCGGTAACAGTGCCATGTTTTTGCTTGTATAAACAGCTTCCATTATTGTATAATAACGCTTTCCAGACAAATATTTTTCACTTCAGCAATAATTTGTCGCACGATTCTGTTGTAACATGCATGTTTTTTCAAGGCATCTTCAATTGCTTCATTAACTAAATGTCTCTGTAAGCTTCGGTAGAGTGCTTTAACATCAGCTGCTGTAATATACAATGTTCACTTGGTTGTACCTTTTTCAAAGCTTTGTTTGTTTTTTGCCAAGAAATTAGATCTTCAATGTAGTGTCTACTGTCTTTGCAAAATTCGTTTGGGTTTCCACTGCAATATGGAATGCTTACAGGTTCAAGCAAAACTTCCAAAAAACGCGTGATGTGGGGATATTGCCTACGGATTGCAAAAACCCACTGGTATATCAGCAACTAAATGCTCATTCACGGTACTGTCAACGCTAGCTCAATATGTTTTTCACACAACCATTGTCTTTGTTATGTAATGATCACTGCTTTGCTTCTACCTGTTTTTACTTGACTGAAGATGCTGTATGGCGAAACCGATTTCCATTAAATAACATCAATGTGTGCTGATTTTTGTTACAAAGACAGTACTTGAATTGAAGATATGGTTAGACAAGAATCACCGTAGTTAATAGAAAGGAAGACACAGGTTGATACTGATGCTCAAGAAACAAGTAGAGCTTCCGATTTTTATTGAAAATACATGCAAGAAATTGTGTAAAAAAAACTTCAAGAAACTTCGTCAAAAAATTTATTGTAAAAATTTGAAGTTTTTATTCACAAAAAGACTTAGACAAATGAATGCATGAATTCTTTGAAACAAATATTTTTTTTGTACACAAAAAATGTAGAGAGAAAATATTCTTGATAATTTTTTGATTGTTACTGAGCGCAACTCCTGGTTGTTTCCCATTGAAATTTTTCAAGAAACCATGTTATTTTTTCTTTCTAATACAGTACACAAGTCAGTAATAAGTAATGTAACAACTTTGCTGGAGATCTTCATTTCAAGAAGTCTTTCTGCTAACTCAATCCGAGCTAATTACAAGTCCTGAAAGTACAGTGAATGGGAAAGTGGCATAGCCTCAGACACCACTGGGAGCTTACAGCATTCTTTGTAAAACCATATCACATCTACCCAGTTTGTTTGCAAGAAGCTTAACCTATTAAGTGCTGCACATGTAAAGCAATCCTTTTACTAATACCTGAGTGATCCAGTGTCACAACTAATGCACTTATATCTTATTTAATTTCAGCAAAAACCTTCATTCTGATCCAAGTTAACTTTTGCTGCTGGATAGTTTAATCACCAATGAAACAATAGTTATCAAGCAGTTTTGGACCTTCTTTAACATTGTACTTGGAAATCGGGGAAAAAACATGGAAATTTTGGTTGACTTACCAACCGCATAGCTCTTCAACCGAATGCACTAGAGAGCTGTTCAAACCATGGAAAGACTTGGCAAGTCTTCGAGACTGCAATGAAAAAAAATTTTTGGTTTTGGGTTTCATTTTTTTTTTGTGAGTGACGTCATAAGTAAGGTAGGTTTTTGGCCATTTTTGGCTGCTGGTACCTGACCTGGACCCAACCACTAGATGAAAGTATTTAACTCAAGTTTTCAATGGAAACTAGGCTAGAATCTGAGTCTTTTGTGACCTTGATCGACTTTCTTGTGTTTCTGGTTCAAAAGTTATGGCCTAAAATAAACAAAGTAATTAATTATCTAATTGTGGGATTAGTTACTAATTATCTTGTTTTGAAGTCATTACTTTTGAACCCATAACCCCAGAAAGTAATCCAAAGTATCAAAAGATTCATATTATAACCTAGTTTCCAATAAAAACTTGAAATACTAGCAACTAGCAGTTTGGGCCTAGGGCCAGATGAAGTAGACCAAAAAGGCTTAAAACAACTCCACTTACGATATCAGTCACAGAAAACCCAAAACTAAAATTTTTTTTTCATTGCCAATGCAAAGAATCTTTTGAGGGTTTGAATAGGTCTATAGTGCAATCTGTGGCAGAGATGTTCCCATGCAAAATCATGTGCAAACTGCTGGATATTAACCTTAGCCTACTAGAATGGAAGATGTTAACTGAAACATTAATTTTTACCAAATTTGGTTGTTACGGTATTTTTTTGATGTGCAAGTTGGCTGCACAAGTGTATTTTGTTCCACCTAAGAAAAGAGTTGCTGATTCATCTGAAAAAACAGAATGAAGATCACAATTATTTTTTCATTTTCACAAAACAATTTCAGCTGGTTTTTGTGGCCGCTTTGGACATAAAGATGTACCTTGCACTGACATTTCCACAAATCAGCATACATTCACTGTGTGTGACACCAGCAAGCAGCAGCAGATTCAGTCACTGAACGTAGACCTGAATGGACACGTTTTTAAACTTAGGAACTATTTCCTCGGAACTGAATTTTCCTTAGTAAGTTTTTCTTCCAGTTTGAGGCTTTAGTAAATTTTTGGAATTGCCTCTGAGATATATAGATATGTATATATGCTCAAGGAATTATATTTCAGTTTTGTGCGTGTTGACTGTCAGTCGTTCAAATAGTTGAAAAAAAAAGTATAGATAAGAGCAGCCTGAGGAAAGCGACGCTCTACAATTATCGGACCTGTAAATGCTACTGTAATCAGTAGCAAAGAGACTTTCTCAATGCCTTTCAGTAATTAAAAAATCTCTAATAGAACGCTTGTTGCTGGCTGGCTGAATCAAGTTAGGCACATGCATGCAACACGATCTCAGATCTGACATCTGATCTCAACGGTGTTAACATTTTGGCGTCCATCCGCTTTTGAGGATTCTCGCGCCAAAATAGCCGGATCGCACATGGCTTTGCGTGTGCGTAACTTGGGTGTTGAAAGTGGTATAGAGCTGTTCAAAGGCTTCGAAGACGCAGCAAGTCTTCTAGTTTGCACTCGAAAAAAATTTTTGCTTGGGGGTTGCGGATTTTTTGTGAGTGACGTCATAATTGGAGGATTCTTTAGGCCACCTTGACCCTCTTCATCTGGCCCTGGGTGCTAATTGTTAGATGGTAATATTTTGCTGAACTTTTTATTGGAAACTAGGCTATAATCCGAGTCTTGATACTTTGGATGACCTGCTGGGGTTTTGGGTTCAGAAGTCATGATAGAAAGTAATAAAAATATTTGACTAATTTGTTAATTAGATAATTAATTTGTTTGTTTTAGATCATAACTTTTGAAACAGAAACGCCAGAAAGTCGATCAAAGGCTCAAAAGACTCAGACTCGAGCCTGGTTTCCAATAAAAACTTCAGCGAAATACTTTGACCTAGCGGTTGGGCCTTAGGCCAAGTAACATGAGACAAAATGACCCAAAAACTACTTAACTTATGACGTCACTCACAAAAAATTTGCAACCCCCAACCAAAAAATTTTTTTTCAAGTGCAATCTAGAAGACTGTCCGATCCGTTTGAGCCCTTGAACAGCTCTCAAGCGCAATCGGCGGAGGAACTAGGGCATTGGCAAGTGCTTTTTTTAGGCCGAAATTGAAGTACGAATATATCGTACTCCGCCTCTCAAAGTGTTAAAAATGCTGCTTTCGCGACAAAACTTCGCACCCATAGTGAAACATGACTAGACAGCGCCGAACTTAATGTGCTGTCTGAAGCCTGAAGTTGAATGCTGTTAATTTTGGCATGTCGGCAAAGGGAGTCATTTCGCCAACAGTTGCTGCGGATAAATGGCCCTGAAGTTTCACACCATCTGAGCAGTGTGCTTTGCTCTACTTCAAATTTGACTATGTGATTAACACTTTGAGAACCAGCGTACGATATGTTCGTGCTTCGATTTCGGCCTAAAAAGCAGCAGTTTTTGGTTGCCTTAACAATGCTCTAGCTCCTCTGCCGATTGCGCTAGAGAGCTGTTCAAGGGCTCAAACGGATCGGCCAGTTTAGTAGATTGCACTCGAAAAAAAATTTTTTTGTTTGAGGGGTGCAGATTTGGCGTCGTGTAGTTTAGATTTAAAAAGATTTTTTAAAATTTGGTTGGGGGGTTTTGGGCCAATGGGATCATGACAGGGCATGTTTCTTCGTTAATCATATGACGTCATCATCCAATCCCATGCGCCAATATTTTGGCTTGCAGTATTTTAGGATTCTAGGCGAGAATATGCGTTTTTAGAGCCCTTGATTGAGTTTCTAGCGTTTCTGGTTTAAAAGTTAGGCCAAAATACAGCTAATTGGTAAGGGACTTTTCTCAATACTTTTGGGGTATTTCCCTAATTTGTTTTAATTTTTTTGGCCCTAATTTCGGAACCAGGAACGCTAAAAACCCATTCGGACCCTTTTTTTATTGTAAACTACATACCTTCACGAGTCTTTAGAGGTTTTGAACAGCTCTCTAGCTCAATCTGAAAACGAGTTATTGCCTGGGGAGAAATGCCCCTCAGAGTGGCTTTTGTGGGAGCAAAATTTTGGTCAATTTTTGGTTTATGAGCCATAATTTTCGCTCCCAATATGCTAGGAAGTCAATGAAGGGCTCTGTAGATGCGGATTTTGACCTATTGGGACAGTGCCCAGGGCTAGGCAAAGATGGCCAAAACAACACAAAAACACTCCTACTTGTGACGTTCCCCCAGAAAACCTCAAACCCAAAACGAAAAACGTTTTTTTTCAATGTCAACTAAAAGACTTTATGAATCTGTAGAGGGTTTGAACAGCTCTCTAGCTCTAGCGGCTGGCAATTTTTGGCCAAAAAAGGGCGCGCCAATACGTTGGCGCGTGCGGTCGTTAAGGGGTTAATGACAATCATCCATCAGGCAGTAGTGCGATTTTGTTGTGTCACATTGGGCTTTCAAAAATGCAATAACATAAGGAAACCACAGCAAGCATAAATAAAAGGCGAAAACAATTACAGAATATAATTAGACTCTTTCGTATGGTTTTAGGAATTCATCAACAGCATTAAAAACAGCAATTGTAATAGGGATAGATGCATCAGATACACCAAATAACAATAATCGCTACAAACCAACCAGAGCGCTGCATTTCTGTTGTTGTTGTCATATGAACTGATGCGTTGTTGGGTAGCAGGTACAAATAGGTATATCAATTTACTGAAAGATAGTGTGCACTCCCACCTGGTGAACAGGTGAGCTCTGTGTGGAGTAGATGTCCAGGGTCTATGGCACGGTTGGGTAGAGACAGTGTGGTGCTCCTTTGCGATAAAGCTCATATTTAGCAAAAAGTTTTTTTTTTAGTTTTGAGTGGGAAAAAACACATTTTACCACTTTTGGCCCCCGTGGAAAAAATTTGGAAAAATTCCCTAGTGACTCCACTGAGAAAAAATCTTTCCAACGCCCACGGTTGCTTCCAAATTTCTAACTAGTCCATGGTTTCAACCCAGCTCAATTGCTGTAGGAAAACTTTCATTGTTGGTATTCATGGCCAAGGAGACAAAGAAAAATTGTCAGACGTCCAATTTTTCAGACGAAAAAGCTTACTTGGCATTTGTTTGTACTGTGAACAACCTCTGGCATCCCGTTCTGTCAAATGCAAATTTGCGTTTACATGGGATGCAATCTCTGCAATGGGACAGTTCGGCGATGCCATTTCGGCAATGCCGCTTCTGCGATGGTCTTTCAAATAACTGTTGTTGCTTCCAATTTTTTTTAACTTACCCACAGTGTCAACCCTGCTCAATTGCTCTGGGAAAAATTCACTGCTGGTATTCATTGCCAAGGTTTATAAGGAAAATTGTCAAATGCCCATAGAAAAAGCTTACTTCGCATTTGATTGTAACTATGTGAGTTGGATATTTGTAAAGCCATAACAGTGACCCACACCAAGCAAATCGATCGCAATTTATTGCGTAAGGAAACTAGTTTCGTGTATTACACATCTTCAGCCCTGCGCAAAAGTCAACATATGAAACAAAAAGAAAAAATTACGCACTGTTGCTAAGATCAAAACTCAAGATTACAAAATTTGAGCACAACTGCAACTCCTCCACTAAACACCGCTACAACACTGTTCAACGAACACAGATCGTAACGGCCATTCGGCCATTCTGATTGACAAAACATACTCTCCGCGTTTAGCGTGGTTTCTGTCTCGGACAATCACGTGGTTTGCAACAGACTGTAACGTGCAGCGGAAAAAGTCAAGCATGCCAACTCTAGTTAGTTCGGGCGGTACAGTGAAAAAGTTTACACTACAGTTGCGGTACAATAAACTATTCAGTTTTTCCATGCTAAAAATTTCAAGCAACAATTCGTAGTCATTCCTTGTCCCTCAAAGTTTTTTAATTGATGTCCACTTCAGTGGAAAGCACCAGTGGCTGGGATTTGCCTCTTCTAATCGAAAGCAACAATTACGGGCTCTAGCTTTGCAGCCAGCTGTTTGAGGAATCTCCTGCCTGGTTCTGCTCCCATCTTCTTGCAATGATTCAAGCTTGTACTTATCATTCAGCAATATTGGTAAAGCCACAACAGTGACCCACACCAAGTGAATCAATCGCAATTTATTGCAGAAGGAAACTAGTTTCGTGTGTTACACATCTTCAGTCCTGTGCAAAAGTCGACATATGAAACAAAAAGAAAAAATTACGCACTGTTGCTAAGACCAAAACTCAAGATTACAAAATTTGAGCACAATTGTAACTCCTCCACTAAACACAGTTACAACACTGTTCAACGACCACAGATCGCAACGGCCATTCGGCACTTCTGATTGGCAAAACATACTCTCTGCGTTTAGCATGGTTTCTGTCTCAGACGATCATGTGGTTTGCAACAGACTGTAACGTGCAGCGGAAAAAAAGTCAAGACCGTAACGTCCAGCAGAAAAAGTCAAGCATCGCAATTTATTGCTTAAGGCCTGGTTAGATTAATATTAAGTTTCTCTCTTGCTTAATCACAAATCAAACACTTGTGTAAAGCCGAACAATTAGACTTGGGGCACACAACAAAAATATATATTCTGTTTTTCCATTGTTTTGCCAAGCACAGCTTAGTTTGTGGTTCAGCTTGTGAGTTCTTGTTCACCTTGTAGTTCTTTCCCAAGCTTTTCTTGTGCTTCAGTAAATATCAACATTTGTGGAAAACAATAGCAGCAGATTGCCTCCTCAGATCAGAAACAATTATATAACACACCATGGCTTCATGACCAACTTGTGACGAATCTACGTCCTTGGCTCCACTTCCTTCTGTTTGTGACGATTCAAACTAAGTCTTTTGAGGGTTTGAACAGCTCTCTAGCACAATCAACTGGTGACTTATGGAGTTCCAAGTGACGCGAAATTAGCAGCTCAATGCGTGATTCCAAAGTATGACATATTCGTACTCCGGCAGGGAATGTGTTAATTGTTACACAACTGTCTGGTATTATCTGTACAAGAAAAATGAATACATGATTGTCAGCATAAAAAAAAGATGGCATTTCTTAGGAAGAACTGTGAACATAAAATCTCAAAGGAGTGTGTCAGGTCTTTCTTAAGGAGTGTGTCAGGTGTTGAGGTGTGGTATTAGATAAAGCTCTAACTTGGAAACAACATATTGCACTCAATTCCTGTAAGTTAACCAATCATTCTCGGCCATTGTCCCTGGTCGAAAATATGCTGACTCACTAACAGTTTAAAAGTGTAGTTTGCATTGCTTCGTCTGCATAATCAATAATGCATTTTAACCAGTTGGGATGTGCTGCTAAGTCTGTCTTAGATTCATTCATCAAAGTTTGGAAACGTATAGCATGAATTATGACATTAAGTCATAACAAAATTGCTTTGATTACTCTGTTTTACAAAGTTAAATTGTTGACATTAAATGATGTCATCAGATTGGAAATCCCTGCATCAAAGCACAACATAGTAAACAAAGAAAGAGCACTTTCTGGACGGACTATTACAAAACAGTTTGAGCAAGTAGGTTTTCAACACAATCATGACACCAAGCACTTTAATAAAAGGGAACTTTCTATTACTGAAAATTTTTATGGAATCAGAAAAAATCAAAATCAATAGTCTATTATGGACCAAAGATCTGGAAACTTGAACTGATATAAAATCAAAAGCTGTGCCTCTGTTAGAAAAAATACGCCAATTATTTATTTAGCAACTATGTAAACAGATTATGTTGTATTTCATTAATAGTGATGGTGTTCCAGCTATGTTTAGTTGGTTTTCATCTGTAAGTTTATTACTCAATTTGTCTTCATTATTCACACATTGTTTAATATGAGTTATGCTCCTAGTGAGGTTTTGGGTATTTCCTACCTCCAACAAGTGATGATTGAGATAAATTGAAACTTTGTGCTGTTCTAGTGCAGTTATATTTCCTCTTGTAATTGCCCCTCATGTGCTACAGAAGTGAAATTTATACATTCAATTAATTCTGTTGGTTTGTGCAAAGCTCATTGTAGCACAGTGTCATCAGACATGTTTGGATTCAGATTCTCAGCAGTCTGCGGTTATGTGGTAGCAAACAAAATGACCAAAGAGTCCTTTTGCTACCTCCTGGCTTTACTGTCTCCATAATGAGAACTAACTACTGTTATTGGTTCAAAAAGAAATTGTTGATTTCATCTTCCAGTTGACTTGTTGTAGATACATTTTTCTGTGTTTCCAGCCGGATGGACTTAATTGTTGGTGCACCTCAGTATTATGATAAAGAAGAAAACCGTGGTGGAGCAGTCTACATATATGTTAATAGAGGTCTGAATAAGCTTGGACCTGAACCAACCAAAATGTAAGTAGCCTAAATAAAGGAAAATTTATATGTTATAGAATCTCGTACTCCCTGCTTGAAGTTACATTTACACCTTTCTGAGTACCCCTCTTCTTGCAATATAATAATTTTGACCTGTCCACACCAGAAAATCACCTTTTTTGCCCATATTTTCAGAAGCAAAATTTGCGACAATTTTGAACATGCATGCTTCCAAGACAACTAGATTGTTAAAAAATTCACTCCTAAAGGTTTTAATTCAAGCATCAGTTATGTAACAATGTTCTTCCAATGTAAAAAGTAACGTGACGAAGCAAATAAGACAATCTTCCAAACTAGGATCATCAGCTCTAAATCCATATTTTAGGCAGATGGTCTTGAACTTTTGAGCGTGACTGTATGTGTCTGAAGTTGTTCAACTGAAAGAAAATGCACTGCAGCCACCATAATCAAGAATTACCAAGTTTTGATTTGTGGAAATAAGTTAGCAACAATAATAACTGTCTGTTCACCTGTAGTTGTGCAGTGTGGGGGTCCAGTTAGTGCTTAGGACCACCTGCAATCGTTGGATGGCCCAGGGCTCTGGCTATTGTTTTAATTATCACCACAATTATTATTTCAGCCTTAACTTCGTTAAAGTTAGACACAGGTTATTATTCACAATGACAAAGTTTCTCATATATCTGTGCTGCAACAGTTGTGTGGTTTTACTGTTAAGATTGTATGGGGATGTTGATTCCTTTTTTGGAAATTCCATAACAAACCTTGGAGATGTTAACATGGATGGAGCTAACGACATTGCTATCGGCGCTCCTGGTCATGATGATGGCAAAGGGGCTGTGTACATATTTCATGGAAATAGTGATCCTCATCAGGGTATCTACGAAAAACCCTCCCAGGTATTTCAGTTGTAAATATTTGTAATGTCTGCTTGTAAGAATATGTAGATCTTATGTCAGTTTTATGTCATGAAGCACATTTTTTTGACTTGTCTATACGGCCTAGTTGGTAGAGCACACGCCAAAGCTGGTACGGCTGGGTTAGATTCCCGGTTGAGTCATACCAAAGACTTTGAAAAACGGTACTTGCAGCTTGTCCAGCCTCATGTTCGGCAGTGATGAATGGGTGCAAGGAAACAGTTGACACACAGCACTGACTCACCATCAGTGCAGAATTCACTGTGCAAGCAGCCACACAATCCATGACACAAACAAGCGGAAATGTGCACCGCAGACCACTCATGACACTACGAATAGAAAACTGAGTATAAAAGAAACTGAATTGAAGTATGTATTGTCCAATGGGGTAAGCAACGAACCAATCAGCAAATTTTAATAGGAAATTGATTTAATGTAAAATAGGGCATCCTTAATCCTTACTCAGAAACAATCACTGAACTAATTGCTGGGTCATTCCATGTCAAATGAACGGAAAAAATGGAAAAGTCTACCCACCATCCCAGATTTTCCTAGCTACAATTGTCAAAAGCCTGTTAACACTTTGAGAGCCGGCGTATGATATATTCGAACTTCGATTTCAGCCTAAAAAACAGAAGTTTTCGGTTGCCTCACCAACGCCCTAGCTCCTCCGCCAATGGCGCTAGAGAGCTGTTCAGGGGCTCAAACGGATCCGCCAGTCTAGTAGATTGCACATGAAAAAAATTTTTTTGGTTGGGAGGTCCAGATTTTTTGTGAATGACTTCATAAGTGAAGTAGTTTTAGGGTCATTTTGGGTCATGTTGCCTGGCCTAGGGCCCAACCGCTAGGCCAAAGTGTTTCGCTGAACTTTTCATTGGAAACTAGGCTCGAGTCCAAGTCTTTTGAGCCTTTGATCGACTTTCTAGCATTTCTAGGTTCAAAAGTTATGATCTAAAATAAACAAGTTGATTAATTATCTAATTAAATAATTAGTCAAATATTTTTACTAACTTACATCATAACTTTTGAGCCCGAAACCCCAGCAGGTCATCCAAAGTATCAAAAGACTCTGATTGTAGCCTAGTTTCCAGTAAAAACTTCAGCGAAATACTACCACCTAACGGTTGGCACCCAGGGGCAGGCAAAGTGGGCCACGGTGGCCTAAAAGTCCTCCACTTATGACAACACTCACAAAAAACCCGCACCCCCCAAGCAAAAAATTTTTTTTTCGAGTGCAGACTAGAAGCCTTGCCGCATCTTTTGACGCTTCGACCAGGTCCGTAACCTGAACAGGAGCGGAGATACTCCCACGCAAAGCCACGTGCGTTTAGGCGTTTTTTTTCTGAAAATCCCCAAAAGCAGCCGGACGCCAAAGTGTTAAGCCTTAATTTTTTCAATGCTTTTTTGTCAAAACGTTTTCACAAAACACATAACATATGGATAGAGATAATGTTGCCTGATGAAAAGCAACCAAATGGTGTAGATTTCCTTCATGATAACCACATGTAAACTTTAGAAATTTATTGGAAAGAAACAATGGTGAAATGACATCAACACTTTCGCAGCCGGTCTAAATCAAGCGATTCGTGCTAAAACAACTGGAATGCACATGGCTTTGCGCACGCGTAACTCGGGCGCTGAAAGTGGCAGAGAGCTGTTCAAAGGCTCAAAAGATGCAGCAAGTTTTCTAGTCTGCACTCAAAAAAATTTTTTTGCTTGGGGGGTGCGGATATTTTATGAATGACGTCATAAGTAGAGGACTTTTAGACCACCTTGGCCAACTTCACCTGGCCTTGGGCGCCAACCGTTAGATGGTAGTATTTCACTGAAGTTTTTATTGGAAACTAGGCTACAATCCAAGTCTTTTGATACTGCTGGGTTTTTGGGTTCGGAAGTTATGATCTAAAGTAATAAAAATATTTGACTAATTAGATAATTAATTTGTATATTTTAGATCATAACTTTTGAACCAGAAACGCTAGAAAGTTGATCAAAGGCTGAAAAGACTCGGACTCGAGCCTGGTTTCCAATGTAAACTTCAGCGAAACATTTTGGCCTAGCGTTTGGGCCCTAGGCCAGTTAACATGAGCCAAAATGACCCCAAAACTACTTCACTTATGAGGTCACTCACAAAAAATCCGCACCCCCCAACCAAAAATTTTTTTTCAAGTGCAATCTGCTGGACTGGCCGATCCGTTTGAGCCCTTGAAAAGCTCTCTAGCGCAATCGGCGGAGGAGCTAGGGCGTTGGCAAGGCAACCGAAAACTGTGTTTTTTAGGCCGAAATCGAAGTACAAATATATCGTACGCCGGCTCTCAAAGTGTTAAGTATAAAAGTGGTTCTTGAGTTAATTTCTTGGATACATTACTGAGGTGTATTCTGTAGGTTAAGGCATGGTCCAGCGTGACACCATGGTACTTATGGTAATGTTCATGCAGGAGGAGTTTGTTGTCGATGTTGACTTTGAAGATCTGATTCGCTCGGTGGTTGTCCAGATGAAAGAGCTATGTGGTGGTCTTGGTAGTATTCAGTCTTAGGTACCATTGCTTGAAATAGTTGTTGAGTGTTGATAGATCGTCAGACAGAATGGTTTCTATTTCTTGAATGTCCTTCGATTGGTAGACCTGAGCCCATTCGTCTACATATTCTAATTTCAAAGATTTTTTGCTGGAAAGGCTGCTGACAAAGAGCCAGTCTGAGATTGACCCAACCCTGATACCCAATGATAGATAAAAACGAACTATACACCCATTTGGTAAAGTTCTGCGTGCGCTTTATTGCTCTGTGGTCACAAAATGGGGGCTTTCAAACACCGCAAAGCTGTCAGTTTTTAAACCAGTCTTTCTTCCGATCCTCACTTATGGTCATGAATCTTGGGTAATGACCAAAAGAATATTATCTCAAGTGCAAGTGGCAAAGATGGTATTTTTATAGAGTTCAAAATGTGACACTGTGCAACAAAGTGTGCAACTGTGAAATTTGCAAAACCCTGAATGTCAAACCACTTCTCTGAATCGAGAGATCCCAGCTGCGTTGGTTCAGCCATGTGTCCAGAATGCCCCACAAAAGACTGGCGGGACATGTCCTGCTGGCTCAAAAGGTAAAGCAGCCAACGTCCAGAGACCACATGGACTGACTACCTCTTCGACCGTGCTTGGTCCTGTCTTTGTGTGGAGCTAGCAGAATTATCTGAAAAATAATTGAAAAAATGATCTTGACCTTGTGGGGTTTCGAGTCCTCTAAGGGCTGCTTCCCCTGCAACCCTCTCGAGAGCAAAGCAAAGCATGAAACTAAATGAATGATTCATCAAATAACTGAGTCACCTACAGGGTTTGAAGGTTTGACTATGGTGACCGTTAAGTCATTTTGAGAGGCTGCAAATATTTCGTCTGCATACTGAGATGGTCATAAAATGAGTTTTTTTCATTTTATTGGCTATATGGTTTATGGATGCAGAACTTAGCCTTGGATATTTGCCTGGTTTAGTGGACTGATTACTTGACACCAATGAGGCTCATGCATGGAATTTTTATACATTGCTGCTGAAAAATGTCATTGTTGTTTATACCTAATATTTTGCTTGCTATATTTGTGTCATTAGATACTGTATGCAAAGAATTTGACATTGGCTGGTCATACTGGAAGCAGCCCAAGTGGCTTTGGATATTCTGTTAGTGGTGGGTTGGACATGGACTTCAACGGATACCCTGATTTGCTGGTTGGGTCATTGTCAGACATTGCTGTTCTGTACAGGTAAGAAGTTCAGAAGATGTTTACTTTTATCCAGAAGAACTTTTGACTTGTATTAATTTTTTGTGCAAAATGATGACATCTATATTTTTTGCACCGAACTGACAATTTCAAACAACTGAAGTTAGGTACAAATTACTAATGCAGCTAATGGATATGCCATACTGTTTTGACTTGTTATAGCCACACAAAAAATTTTGTTCTAGTGTTCAACTACTGCATTTATTTGCACTTTCAATCTTAACACTTTGGGGTACGATATATTCATACTTCGAAATCGGCCTAAAACCAGCAGTTGCCAGTTGCCTTACCAACGCCATAACTCCTCCGCCAATTGCACTAGAGAGCTGTTCAAGGGCTCAAACGGATCGAGTCTTCTAGATTGCACTTGAAAAAAATTTTTTTGGTCGGGGTTTGAGGATTTTTTGTGAGTGACGTCAAAAGTGAAGTAGTTTTTTTGCCATTTTGGCTCATGTTACCTGGCCTAGGGTGCAACCGTTAGGCCAAAGTATTCCGCTGAAGTTTTCATTGGAAACTAGGCTCGAGTCCGAGTCTTTTGAGCCTTTGATCAACTTTCTAGCGTTTCTGGTTCAAAAGTTGTGATCTTAAATAAACAAATTAATTAATTATCTAATCAACTGATTAGTAAAAAATTTTTATTAACTTAGATCATAACTTTTGAACCCGAAACTCCAGCAGGTCATCAAAAGACTCGGATTGTAGCCTAGTTTCCAATAAAAACTTCAGCGAAATACTACCATCTAACGGTTGGCGCCCAGGGCCAGGTGAAGGTGGCCAAAAAGTCATCCACTTATGACGTCACTCACAAAAAAAACGGCACCCTCCAACCAAAAAGTTTTTTTCGAGTGCAAAGTACAAGACTTACCACATCTTTTGACACTTCAACCAGGTCCGTAACGCTAATGGGAGCGGAGATATTCCCGTGCAAACCCACGTGCATTCCAGCTGTTTTTTTTGCGAACCGCTTGAATTAACGTGGACGTCAAAGTGTTGAAAAGCAGACAATGTTGCTCTGCTTGTATCACAATTCATCCTTCAGAAAAACTCAGAATTTAGATGGTGTAATATTAGATATTATAGAACAAGTATCACCAGTGCGGTGCCTGCTGGCACCAAGTCCCCTGCAATCTGTTGTTCTTCATTGAAACATTTCAGTCATTTTTAGTAAGACATTTTGGTCAATGAAACATTTCGGTCATTTGTCTCACAGTCATATTAAAACTTGTCATAAAAGTGTTTAGCCTATATTTTCAAACATTCTGACCGAAATGTCTACATTTTTTTCAGTCATTTTGAAAACCTTTCTGTCTATGACCGAAAAAAACAGTCTGCAATGACGATGTTGGTGGGCCTGTTCCAAAAGTAGCATTGACATGATCAGTGTCTTCAAATAGATGAATATTAAATACCATTAATAATAGCATAATCAAAAGTAAATTGACCTAATGTTTTATATTTCACAGGTGTGCTTTAAACTGGTAGCCCTTTACATTAATCTGTTATGGACATTAACATTATTTATATTTTGAATTGTGTTATTCTGTGGTGAAGCTTCTGAACATGATCAGTTGTTCCTTTCACAAGATAAACCCTATTGTTTGATTTAGAAATTCTTGAACGTATGAAATGGCCTAACAGTTGAAACGTTTGCTAACCCTTGTAGAGAAAACGGTCAACTTGGGCTAATTATTGCAACAACGTCATCATCATGAAGGTCCATTGCCTGAACCAGGCCTAAGAGCCAATGTGCTGGCAGTCTTCCAACTTTTTCTATCATGTGGCAAGCTGCAAGATACGTGCAGTGCTTAAATTCAGCCAATCCTTGCGTTTGTCCAGGTACATTTTTCTTGGACGTCCCCATGCGTTCTTACCACAAATTTTTCCACAAATGACCAGATGTTCTAGTTGTTTTCCCCCGATGATGTGTCCAAAAAATTCAAATTGCTGCTTTTTTCTTGTTTCAAAGAGAGATCTGCTTTGATTGACTTGGGTTACTTTTTGTTTATTTGTTTTCTTGGCCATGTAAGAAATTATTTGCGTTTTCTGGTAAACCCATATCTCAGCAGTTTCCAAATTCCTAATTAGTGCTGCAGTTAGTGTCCTCATCCCACAGCCATATAGCAGAACTGGCCAAAAGTAGCATTCCAGGACTCGTGTGTTGACATTCACAGATTGTTTTTTATTTCTTAAAATATTATCAAGTGTCTTGAAGGCTTGCTTGCCATTGCAATACATGTTCGAACATCTTTGTGACAACTTGCATCACTGGTGGTGATCCATGATCCTAAATATTTGAACTTCTCAACTTGTTTCAAGGTGATCCCATCAATTTTGAGTTTGCACATCAGAATGCTTTGTTATTTCATTATGACCATGCACTCTGTTTTCTTTGTGTTTACTTTAGAGCTCGGCCGTTAGGTTTTTTTGGGCTGATACCAATGTTTTTCATTGTCGATAACTGATGCCGATACCAATATTTTTGCATTACTCAAACTACAGCTGAAAGGCATTCCAGTGTGCATTATTTTCCTCATTCCACATAAAAAAAAATAATTTCACAAGTTACAATTATAAGTTAAGAACAAGCAGTGTCTATTTTGCCTGACGAGGCAAAATATACACTGCTGGAGCTATGTTGCCACCAGCCAAACATGATGGCTAAACTGGTCACATGACAAGTTTGGACAGCATGGCTGAATCCCCTAGGGAATTAATTAACACGTTGGGAGCCGGTGTACAAGTATAATATCATACTATGAAATCACACATACAGCCGTAATTTTCACGCCACATTGCAACTCCATAACTCACCAGTCAATTGTGCTAGAGAGCTGTCCAAACCCTCACAAGACTCGACGAGTCTTCTACTTCAAAATGAAAAAAAATTTTAGGTTTTGGGTTACAGTTTTTTTGTGGGTGACGTTATAATTGTAGGTTTATATCTTTTTGGCCTATGTTTTTGGGCCCTGGTTTCCAACTGCAAGAGGGAAGTATTTTGCTTCAGTTTTTAGTGGAAAATAGGCTAAAATCTGTGTCTTTTGAGTCTTTGCTTGGCTTTCTAGGGTTTCTGGTTCAAAAGTTAGGGTAAAATTTCCAATTTTAATGTTTTTTGGCCATAACTTTTGAACCAGAAACACTAGAAAGCCAATCAAAGGCTCAAAAGACTCAGATGTTAGCCTAGATTGCATAAAATCTTGAGTGAAATACTTCCCTCTTGCGGTTGGGGCCCCGGGCCTGATAACTTCGACCAAAATGCCTGAACCTACCACACGTATGATATCATCCACAAAAAACTCAAAACAATTTTGTCATTGCAAATTACAATACTCACTGACTCGTTTGAGGGTTTAAACAGCTCTCGACTGGTATGTCATGGAGTTGCACAATCGACTGGTGTGTTATGGTGTAGCAAAGGCTTGCCCAACATAGGCAAATCATACCTTATGAAAGTGAAGTTTGCCCGGCTCCAAAGTTGTTAATTAATTGCAGTTTTTTGGCCATAACTTTCAAACAACAAATGCTAAAAGGCCAATCAAAGGCTCTAAAGACTCCAAATTTTGCCTAGTTTGATTTCAGAAAAAAAACAAAAAATTCTCTCTTGTGTGTTGGGAACCAACCTGGAGTGAAGGGCATTTTCAAACAAAAAAATACCTCTTATGCAGGTTTTTTTAAGGTGTTTTAGGGACCCGATTCAATTCCCTAGAATTGAAAATCGGGTCCCTAGAATCAGAGAAATCAGGTCTCTGCAGGTTCATTCCAGGTACCTAACATATTCCTTAAAAAACCTGCTCTTATGGTTGTGGGCCCAAAGGGCTAAATCTAGTCCTATTTATGATGTCATCCACACAAAAACTCAAATCTATAACTTCCAAATTTTTAAATCAAAAGTACAAGTTTTTGCGGATCTTTTGAGGGATTGAACAGCTTTCAAGCTCAACTGCCTGGAAAATTCTGGCATTGCAAAGTGGCGCAAAAATATTGGCTCGCACAGGATTTCAAAGTACAAGTATATCGTACACAGGCACTCAACGTGTTAACTGATACACAATTATCCAGAGTCTTCTGTATTAGGGATTGTTGCAAGTGTAGGAGCAGTGTGCAAATTGTTGAACAAAAGAAGCAGTATCCCATTATGGAAAAAGTATGACATTGGTACAAAAGTGAAAACTTTCAAAAGATTTTTATATTTCAACAACAACGTTGACTAAGGTTTTCAATGATAAGACAAAGTAATTTCTCAATTTTTTTTATCACAGTATATGCAAAAACATGATACAGCAAGCAACAATCCTAATCAAATAACACGTTTAACCTTGCCAGGCTTTGTCATCGAATTAAAAACCCATTTTAGAAACAAGTTTATTGTGGTTCGGCTAAAATGACAGTTTGCCTATATCAATGCTTTTGCTCCGGTCCCATGAAGTGACGTTATAGGGAATCCTGTATATGACTGTTTTTCAAAGTTATATATTGGTAGTTATACTGTAGTTATTCCAGTTACTTATTGATGCATCTTAACTCTACCACATGTTGTGTAGAGCACGCCCAATCATTAATGTTCAAGCATCACTGCGTGCTTCTGTTCAACGAATAGCTCCAAATCCTGAAGGAAATCCAAATGTTTTCAAGCACAGAACTCCTCAAAAGACATATGAACTTGTGATGTTAGTACAAGTAACTCATTTGTGAAATTGATAAATCTGCATGTAGTGACAATCCATAATTTTGACAAACTGAAGTAGAACTGTGGTATTTAAATTGAAGTAGTGTATAAATGCCTAAAATTTAAAATTGCTTGAATTGTTTGGGAGTTTTATCTGTTAAATGTTGTAGTTTTTCCAATGATAATATGTAATTGTTCAATTTATGTGATTTCAGCAAATATGTATCATGTGAACTATGTATTGCTCTAGAAGCTTCAACCATTGCTTTAATTTACCTTTCCTCAGGTATAATGTCAGTGTTTGCATGAACTACACATCAAACCCTAATTCATTCGATGAGCCTGTGGACATAGAATATACTGTTGTGGTATGCATTATGTTACCTTCATATATCTTCTGATAATTCTATGTAAATTATTTCATGAGATAGTCGTAAAGCAAAGTTTTGGTGTATTTTGGTGATGGTTTTGAAAGACTGTTTGAAAATTTTGAGAGCTCTTCGGTCCTTCAAAACACCAAACCCGTAAAGACATAGGTACTTTGCCAAACACTATTGCCTAACATGGGTCACTGGCAATCCGTGTCATATATACTGGCAAGCAGGTAGAAGGACATCATCAAATCAGAATTTTTTTGCAATATCGTGAAAATCACTTAAAAACATGATAAACGAAAGCTCAGAAATGTGAAAAACTTGATAAATTTTATGAATTGCTGAATGTCATTAAGAGTTTGATAAACGAAAGTTCGAAATGGAAACATGGAAACTCTTAACATAGGTGAGAACAGCATGAAAAGTCAGTAACAAGATGTTCACTTTGTGCAGTATGAGCAAAGCACTATGACAATCTTATGTTCGTTGCAACATGGTTCCCCACAGTTTTGTTAAAAAAAGTTTTAATAAAAATCTTGGTAAAAGACCAAAAATTGATTTATGAAATTTATAGCTTTTTGGCTACAACTTTTGAACCAAACATGCTAGAAAGCGAATCAAAGGTTCAAAAGACTCGGATTATAGTCTAGTTTTCACTACAAACTCAGTCAAAAAGTTGGCTCTAGCGGTTGGGGCCAGGCCCCAATGATCTCAACCCAAAAAGGTCTAAACCAGGCCTGAACGACTCAGAAAGCTCGAAGGGCTAAATTGATCAACCTAAATTTTCTGCGATCTACAGAAGTCTATTTTGTTGCACAGTAATCTGGAACAAATTCTGGAATAACAATTATACCCGAAGCTGGACTGTTGCACCATTTTCTATAATTGAGAAAGCTCTAATGGGCCACAAGAAGCACTCTCGGGCTGCATGCAGACAGTATGTTGTGCACACCTGGTCTAAACCTACCTAAACACTTATGATGTCACCCATAAACAACCCGAAACTCAAAACTTTCAATTTTAAAAAATCCAAACTAGAAGACTTGCTGCATCTTTTGAGGTTTGACCCTTTAAGTCCCGCATGCGCCACTGTTTTGCAAGATGCTTTGCCATTTTGCAACTCCATAGTGCACCAGCTGATTGCGTTAGAGAGCTGTTCAAACCATCTGTGGATTCTGCAAGTCTTCTACTTTAGATTTTTTTTTATTTTTAGTTTTGGGTGTGGTGTTTCTTGTGGTTGATGTAATAATGGGGGCATGTTTTTGCACCTTTTTGGCAGAGGTGAACTGACCCTGGGCACCAAGCCAGCAAGCCAATTTTTCAGCTCAAGTTTTTTTGGAAACAAGGCTATCATCTGATTCCTCAGAGGGTTCTAGCATATCTGGAGCAAAGTTGTGGCTCAAAAAACAAAAATTGAGTAATAATTCAAGTCCCACAAAAGTTAATCATGGTAACTTTTGGCTACAGGCAATAACTTGCCTGAACCAGTGCATGGTAGTTGGTTTCAAAGAAATGTAGGTCATCTGTCAAATGATTTTATTCTGTGAAGTTGCAATCTGTTTTGATGAATTATTGAGGCATTTCACTGGAAAGATAGCCCGTACAGTACATGTGGACAAACCAGCAAGAGTTGAAATGTGTGTGAAGACTGCAACCAGGACTTGCAAAAATGTAAATTTCCTGGGAAGCTTATCAAGATTTCCTGTGGGTGGCAAGTTGAAGACTATCGCTTTTTATGATGTCACAAAAAGAAGTTATTTTCTTGAAAACATTGCACTTCAGACTCTACGATTGTGTTCACTTTGATCAACTTGGATCAATTCACATTCAGCGTATAAACAGTTGCATCGCCATAGTGTAATACGCTACTGCTCAGTATGCAAAAACAAGACACTGACTGAGTGCAAAAGCAGTGGAAGCGGCAAATCTTTGCCGCAAAGTGGAAGATTCTCACACCGAATCCTTGCTTGTGGAAATCAGGAAGCACTATACTGGCAAATTGTAAATGCTCACTGGGAACACAATGTTTTATGTGGACACTCTTTCATTTAAAAGGAATTTTTCTTAACTACATTAGAGTCGTCAATAACTTGGTAATGTATATCAGGGATCTCAATCTCAAATTGCTCCGAGGACCAAAAGAGGACTAATAAAGTAACCTGGGGGCCACATTATGATGCTTACGCAACAATGACGGTACCTGAACTTTACTAGAAACAGCTTTTAGATCTTATTTCCTGCGAAAGGTATCATGAGTCATAGGCCAATCATTTCTAGCTGTCTTTAGATTCCTTTAAAGGCACTTGTTTTTTCACTTGAAGAGCACTGTGAATAAACGAAATAACACAAATGTTGATATTTAAATTCGCAAAAAGCATCACGGGCAGCACAAACGCCCTCGCGGACCCCTGCTGACATGGACATCTTTCATGAACCTTCGCAACAATCGCTGGTGTGTTGAAAACCTTAACACGGTTTCTAACAACCAATAAATCACAGTTAGTTGACTAATCAAAGACTTCTAGACACCAAACTAAAGATTTCATTTGGATTAAAAAATTTTATAATCTCTTAGTGCAAGATTTGCAGCATTGTCTTTAGCAAACACTGTTGCCCTAATTATTGATAATTTCGTGCTGCCTATACCGAGTAATGTGTATTGCTTCACATACAAAGCCAAAGAAGTTGCATGCCTATGCAATGATACATTCACATAGTTCTAGAAGATCCAGTGTAAAGAACAGATGTCCATCAGTGCAGATATCGTTGACAGATATGTGATGACTAGGGCAACCAAAATTCAACAGTCAAAAATTTTCTGCCCATTTTTGAAGTTCATCAAACATCCACAAACCAAATTTTGCGCTCATACCGTGAGGGAATACCAAGTTATTAGGTCATAAAAAGGTCAACGTTTTCTTGCAGCACAGTTTTTTTTCTATTCATCAATATTTTATTGAAACTACAACAACAGGTATTGATAAGCTTTTGCAAGTTTTGTTGCAATTCTGTAATAATAGTGGGTTTGTTGCGATTTCTGACGTAATAATGTTGTTTTGCCCAAAACTGGATGATTGAATATTATGCAAGATAAGTGTGGTAAGGCAAGAAACGTGGTCTTACAGTATTTGGTAAATGCTCAATACATTATGCATATGGTGTTTCAACTTTATTATGTTCTCAGGTTTGACTCTACTGTAGATATTAATGTACCAGGATTTTTTAAATGTTTCAGGGACCCGATTCAAGTCCCTAGAATTGAAAATCGGGTCCATAGAATCAGAGCAAATTATCACTGAGTCTCTAGAATCAGAGAAATCTGGTCCCTACAAGTGCATACCAGGTATCTAACATTTTACTTTTAAAAAAAAAACTGATGTACTTATCAATATATCACATCAATTCCTTTTAAATTTTGAAGCATAGACTGCTTGAATATGCTTCTGGGTTAACCTTAACACCTAAGGCTGAACTATTTTAAACCCAGAAACTGAAGTAAAAACTTCAGCAAAATACTGCCATCTAACGGTTTGGGCCCAGAGCCAGGTGAACGAGGCCAAGGTGACCTAAAAGTCCACCACTTATGATGTCATTCACAAAAAATCCGCAACCCCCAAGCAAAAATTTTTTTTCATTGCTAAACTACAAGACTTGCCACATCTTTTGAGCCTTTGAACAGCTCTGTACCGCTTTCGGCGCCAGAGTTACGCACATGCAAAGCCACGTGCGATCTGGTTGTTTTGGCGCAAAATGCTCAAAACATACCAGATGCGAAACAGTTAGTTTCAGTCCTTTCCATTCTAATTGATTTAAAGCATCCTCTTGACTCGGACCAATTTACTCTTCCAACAGCCTTCTTCAGTTTTTTCTAGGTCTTCCTCATCAATTCACTTTAAAGTCCAACACCCATCTAAGAACATCATCCTCATCACTTCTCAAAGCATGCCCATAACAATGTACCATACTTGCTCTCGCCAACTTATACACCGTATCTTGTAAACCTAACATAACATACCCATCAGTCCCTTGTGTTCTTCCTGTCCATGAACTTGACTCCATGCATTGCTTTCACCATACTTCTCTCAGTTTGTCTCAAAATTGCCAGTTAACTCTCTCAAGCACCATGTTTTGCTTCCAATGCAACATTGCTGGTCTCACACAACTTGTAAATTTTTTCCTTTTGTCTGCAGTGGGAACCTTCACCCTCTTAGCTACTCACTGCATTCTCTAAGAAAAATAATTATCACGTCACAAAAACAATACTAATGTATAGTTCATTTGAGCAGAAACTATAAGCTCGTAAATAAGAATAGATTAGTAGTCAATGTCTATGCGAATAACTAATATCGTGAAACATAGTTTTGAACAAACCTCCTGTTTTTGTCTATAATAAGTTGTGAACAGAAACAAAAATTCCATGAAGGATTAATAAATAAATCAAATTCCTGTCATTAAGATGAAAAGCTTCTGGCACCCTTATGAATAATCTCCGTATCCCTAATCATTACTTTAGAGTAAGTTATGTCATTTAGGATGTTGATCCATATTTGAAAATCCCAAAGTCACTTTATAATCTTGTTTTCCAGCTTGACTACATACGACAAAGCAATGAGTTTTCACCTCGAGTTACTTTTGCACCACTGAACTATTCAAGTGCATCAAAAGCTGGTTCATTAAAGTTGTTTCCACAGTCGTCAAGAAAAACGAGTTGCAATGTTCTTGTTGTGTATTTACAAGTAAGCAGTTTCATGTGGTTGCACGCTTGCTGAGTTTCAATTAAAATTCATTGTTTGCAATTAAACTGTTCCCTATTTATTATGTTAATGGCATGATGTGCCTATGTGCATCTGTCTGTTGATCACCAAGGGAACATCCATACTGTGTGTGCAGTGATAATTTTTGCTGTTTCATGCCTCTTGATTCTAGTGGATTTGTTAAATGTATAAAGTTGACTGTTGATATGTCAAGATTTGACTTCTCAGTTGTGCCTTAGTTTTAAATTGTTAACGAAACCAAAGCATTTTCATGAACTTTCAGTCAGTGGTGGATCCAGACTAGGCATATGGGGGGAAGTCAAACAAGGGGGTGCCAGAATATCTTCACTTATTTAAATAACCCAGTTTCTCTGCGACAGTCACTGGATATCACACAAAAGTGGTTACCTTTTCTAGGCCAAGAAACTGGCTATTTTTGTTGGTTGAACTATGCAATCTTTCAGGGAATCACCACAGTTTAAAATTGCCTTTGCATTACTTCAAACAGTTTGAAGAAACAGATGCCTTACATAATGTGATTGTTTCAGGGTATGTTGTATTCCACCAAATCAACAAATTTTCGTAAGTGATATTTTTTCATCAATGACAAAATTTCTTTGCGGGCTGTAGTTTGGAGACCCTTGATTTAGCCAATAAGCTACGCATTTTGCTGTTGGTTAAAGATTTTGCTAACCATGCCAAATTTCTCTTTTCGTGGCCGGCGTGAGCTGTCTACAGTTTGCACTTGCAACAAAAGGATCAAGACAACTATATGGCCATCAACAGGGTTGAGAAAAACCCAGTTTTTTTTTTTAAGAAACAAGACTCTGTTCTTTTTTCAAGGAGAATAGAAAAACCCCATTCTGAATTGTTTTTATCGCATCATGCAATATCACCATTTTCAGAATCATATAATAATTACAAGTTATGCCTGCAGTTAAAAGCAATAGTGTTTCTGTATGCTTTTGAGGAATCAGTCAACTGTGCTCTGCTTTCGTTTTTTTGCGATGATTCAAACTTGCACATATCTCTATTCAAGTATGTACTTTCTACGATGGGTGTAAGCAAGGAATCGATCAGCAAATTTTTAATAGGAAATCGATTTCACGTAAAATTACGCATCCTCAGTCCTTCCGATTATGGCATTCAAAAATGAGGGTAAAAAATGTACCCCATCTTTGTTTTCACAAAGTGTTGTTGGTCAGTTCACTCCTAAGTGGTTAAGGCTTGGCAAGCACATGCGTAGCAAACAGAGAACTGCATAGAGGGAGAAAGCAACGCTAACTCAGTTGTTTGCCATACGTGGACATCGTTGACTGTTGTAAGAATTTCGTTACGATGTACCCCAGGAGCTTCCTATTGAACATAAGGTATTGCATGC
>Ga0210059_1003496_pt1 | contig 25167 bp, 13 predicted proteins | sample Ectturendosymbi2_FD_188042 | JGI IMG/M metagenome (GOLD analysis project Ga0210059, IMG submission 188042) | Ecteinascidia turbinata endosymbiont from Florida, USA - Sample 2 (SPAdes) (version 2) | ecosystem: Host-associated > Tunicates > Ascidians > Unclassified | place: Key West, Florida... | reverse complement strand
CCTGAAAATTTTTGGGGGGCAGTGGCCCCCCCTAGCTCCGACCCGGTGTAACACCACGATAATAACCATCGGAAGAAAAGTGCGTTTCCACCATACGTTACACTTTATGACGAAACAAAGGTGCAGTTTGGCTGCGGCCACCCTAAAGACTTCACCAGAAGTTCGGGATCAGTGTTGCCATTTCCGATATTTTAACATAACATCAGATGTGATGTTCTCTGACAAATTTCTGATGTCTGATGCTTTGGCGACAAATCTGATGTTGACTGGGCTGTTGTTTTTGTTTTCCACATTTCGTCTCATTTTAGGACGAAATAAGTTAGGTTCCTTTCATCAACCTCTCACCCTGATGTGTTTGGTTATCGTTTCAAACTGAAGAAGCTCTCTTCGCTACGTTGAGACTAACATTTTATGTAAATTATGAACGACTTCTCTATTTAATGGCAATATTTTGCTCTGTTTCAGATTCAACGAGGGTACTCGCGCTCCGTTAGGTTTGTTAATAGAAGCATTTAGCTTATATGAAACTGTAGCGTAAAAATTTGATGTTTTCCGGTGTTGAAAAAGGCAACAATCTGATGTTAACGAGACTGACCCCAGTGACAACATTGATTGACACTAAACAGCAGTCAGCAACCACTAGCTTTAGCAGGCAAATAGTAACGTTTTCGTGACATTTGTGCACTTGCCGTGATGCCCGAGTAATGAGTCATACCCATGCCAAAAGAACGATTATTAGGAAAAAGTTATCAGCGAAATCAAATATATTTGCCTTGAACAAAACCGAAAATACTTGTAGGCTATTCAGTAGCGATTACTAAAACTAGCAGACAGTCAAGCTTGTAGAGAAATCAGTTGCTGTTGGGGCCCCTGATACTAAACGCAACATAGGAATATAATGGTAGAGTTGCATTCTTGTATCGCTTCTGAACCACGAAAATTGTTCAAACGAGTATTTTGTTTGAAACAATAAGTTTCAGCACGGGGGGTCCTTTGCACCGGGGGGCCCGGGACAAGTGCCCCTGTTGCCCCCCACTTCATACGGCCCTGTGAACCTGCCTTCCTTGCAATATCTGGCATTGCATACTGTACTTACGGGAAACCGTACTTTATGGGTGGAACAAGCTATGATTCACCGTGGTCAACTTCATTTTTGCACCCATGATTAAATATTTTTGCTACACTACATTTATAAAGCACGCTTGTGAATGCAAGTAACTCAGTTCTAGTGTCCTTAAGCTTTAGTTTGCAGAAAGGTTGTATAAAGGTACTTGGCAGTTTCGTCTTTGTTTTAGTAACACTGAAATTGCAGAAGTAATAATAGTAATTAAGCATATATTTATCCAATTTTTTAGCAACACGACAATGTCGACAAAACGTAGAAAATTTGATGCTGAGTGCCGAGTTTTCAACGAAAGATGGGAAGACAAGTACTTTTTCATATCAACCATTTTGGTAAGCCCACGTGTTTGGTTTGCAACATTTCTGTTTCTGTAAACAAGGAATTCAACATAAAGCGCCACTATGACACAAACGATACCAAATTTTCCAAGTTTATGGGTCAAACAAGAAAGACAAATATAATAGAGTCAAATAGCTTAAAACTGCAGAGTTCTGTATTCCAAAGGCAAACCACTGAATCAGAAAATAATACTCTTGCTCGTTACAAGGTAGCACAATTAATAGAAAAAGACAAGGGACCGTTTACTGATGGTAAATTTGCGTAAAAATGTATGAGGACTGTTGTCCAGAAAGAACTATTTTCTTTCAGCAAGAACCGCAGCCAGACGAATAGAAGAGAGCTTGAAATCTAGCTAAAAAGATTGCTTTGAAGATCTACATTTCTTCTCAACAGCGACAGATGAGAGCACAGACACGACAGATACAGCTTAGTTGGCTGTATTCGTGCGTGGAGTGAACAAAGATTTGTTGTCGAAGACTTCGTTCAACTGACTCCTATTATGGGTACTACTACAGCAGCCGATATTCTAAAGGCATTACTGTACTTCTATGCCTTGAAGCCATTACTTTGAATCTCTCAAAAATGATGTCGGAGTCCCATCAATGATTGGAAAACATAAGCGTCGAATCTTTGCTTCAAAACCACATGGAAGATCACGGCGTTAATAACAGCATTGTGGAAATAGTGTGTCATTCACGGGGAAGCATTGTGCGCAAATGTATCAAGCTTAAAGGACGTCATGGTTTACTTTGTCTCGACGATTGAACCATCGTCACTTTCGCCAGTTACTTTTACAAGCAGAGAATCAGTCAGTATAGGGACTTGCTTTATTTCTGCCATGTCCGCTGGCTCAGTCGAGGCGTATGCTACAAAGAGTGTACACGTTGAGGGAAGAAATAGCAACATTCCTTGAAAATAAAAGCATCATTGGTGCAGAATTCCGCTATCAAGAATGTGTTTCTAATTTGGATTTCTGGTCGGCTTAGCATCGCATTTGAACAACTTGAATTTGCCGCTTCAGTGTAAGCTTCAATTGATACATGAGGTTTGAAGGTATGTACGCGCATTCGAAGTAAAACTACGATTCCGAGAAAGTCAGCTGGAAAATGCAAATTATGGTCACTTTGCTACACTGAAAGAGAACAAACCCACGAGTCGTACTTCATTTGCTTCTGTGATACAACATTTGAGGAATGAATTTTCACTCAGCTTTGGTTACATTTGTTCACTCGAAAACGATATCAATTTGTGGCAGTGCAAGAGAAGTATGAAATGAAGCTAGTTGAGCTATAGTAACAAGTTGAAATCAAAATTTCACGTCGAGGGTGTATTAGTGCTTGACTTTTATAAAAAATATCTTGAATGCAAACAATATTCCAACTTGATTAATAATGCCAAAAAGATGGCGTGTGAACAACTATTTTCGTCAATGAAACTCACCAAGAGCAAGTAACTTACTGATGCACACCTCCAAAATGTTATGCTTCTTGCCTCATCCAACTTACTACCTGAACTTCAGAAACTTTCAAGCAAAACACAACATCAAACATCACATTAATGTAGTGCTATCAATAAGTGTACTCTGTTTTATTTTGTGCTTTTGTTATGAACTGTTAAAATCAGGAGTTCAACAGATTAAACTTTCATAAATTCGCAAGTTTTAACAACATCATGAACAGTGAACGGGACAGAATTGCTAGTGGAAAATTAATACGACCCGCCGAGACCTTGTGGAGTTTGGTTTTGGCCTGCGGCTGTGGAAACGTTGCCGACCCCTGCAAGCTGCAACAGGCAGCAGCAACCGTGCAAAATTAAACGGCACCGCAACACGTGTTGCAATGAAGCAGGCGATGAAACCGCGAACATCTCCTTGGCATTTTACGCATCGTGAAAAAAAAACAGCTGCGAGAGCAGTCTCGAAATATTCCACAGTTAAGGAACACTCACATTCAATGGTTTCAGCTTACGCAATACTTTCAGCCAGCCCAGCCGAAAAATTCCACTTCTGCGTATCCTTCAAGCGACAAATGGGAACGATAAGATGGTTGTTGCAAGAAAAGCTTGACCGATTGACCGGTAAAACTTTTTCGGGCTGATGCCGATATTTTTAATTTTTCATTACCGATGACCGATATTTTTGCATTGCACAAACTACAATTAGAAGGCCATTACAATGTATATTTTATTCAACTCACAAGGAAATGGGGAGAGCTTACAAATGAAGAAGTACAAGGAGATAGGAATAGCTTACAACTGAAGAAATACACAGAAATATTTGCATTTTTGCAAAAGAATGATCTAACAATCAAAATTTAAAAATTTTAAGTTACTATGAGAAACTGAAAAACATTAAATTCAGCGCAAATGTTGGTCGCTAAAACAGTCAAACATCATGGCGCAAGGCGTGGTTTGTTCCATGTCAGCCTTCTGCTAACCGAGCGAACACTCACTACGAGCGTATGTTACGTCATAAACCGGTTTATGTGACAATTACATACCGGCCTGTACATTAACTATTTATGGAAAGTGTGCAAGGGGTTCTAAGAATTATGACAGAGAATTGACGTCAATAGATCAGAGATGGAGCAACAACTGAAGCTTCTGAACTCAAAACAAAACAAATAGCGGCCACAGTGATTTTCATGAGCAAATATTGCAAGAGTCGGCAGAATTTCGCCGATATGCTACATCGGCATGACAATGTATCGATCAAGTTTTAGTTGCAAATAGTGTTTCTTCACATTAATAGAATCCCTGCGCCCCGCGCAGGATTTATAGAATCTTGCGGTTGCGAGTACCCGCATTTGCGCGGCGGGTACGGGAATGCGTGCAGACCGGGGGCGGGATAAGAAATTCTTTGGGTGGATAACTGAATGTTGACTCAATGCATGTTAAAGTGACACGGGCAAGAAATTTAATGCTACAGAGAGCTTGCGGTACAAGGGTGCAGCGACATTCTCCAGCGGTGGTTAGACCACAGATTGCGGTTTCCAGATTTCAGTGATCTTCCAAGAAAAACGTTCTGCGTGATGGCCACCAGAGCTGCTAGTAAACAAGTGTTCAGTATGTCTGAAAAGCTTTCACATTTTTACGTTAGTACTTTTCAAGAGCTTCTGTGGACTTTGAAATGAACCACTGAACAAATTGCCACTTGCGATGATACGCGTTGCATGAGTTTTTAGTGGTTTTCATTTTAAGACACACAGTGACAGGTGCGATTTTGAGGGAAACAGTGAGGGGTGTGGTGGGCGCGGGTTGGGAGGGTGCAAGATTTCTTGAGTGCGGGGCGTTGCTAAATTTTGCAGGTGCAGGGCAGGAGCGGGCAAAAAATTTTAACCCGCGCAGGATTCTACATTAAGCACAAACGTATCCGTACGATAGGCGGGAAGAAAGTACCTGGCACATCAACAGGGCACAACTTCTCCACAAAACTTTTCACGTTTTTCATGCTCTTCTCTTTCTGCTCCTTCACATAATCTGGATTGTTTAGGTTATCCTCCCATGGTAACTTACCAGCAACCCAATGCAGTAAAACATAACCAAGGATCTCAAGATCACCGCGACGAGATGGACCTTCACATTTGCAAATGTAGCAATGTTTGTAAAATGTCAGAAACAAAATTTACCATTTCAAAACAAAACGTTTTTAGAATTGGTGTACGTACTCAATAATGTACACAGCATGTCACTTACTAGCGCCTGAATGAGCATCCCGGCTTGTGTATTCAATCGTTCCATTGTGTGCTTTTTTAGGATCAGGTTCATACTTTTTGTGTACATTGTCCGCCGTATAACGAAATGCCAAACCGTAGTCTACTAAATATACCTGCAACAAAAACTAAGCAATGAGTGCAAACTCGTTGAGAAATTAGGATATCTGGTGATAGAAAGCACAAGCCCTGCGAAACAAAAAAATCCTACTCTGTGCTGTGGGCCATGCAGCTACTTTTGCAGTAAATACTGCACTGGCGACAGGCAAGCACCGTGGAGACTTTCCGTTGCACCAATCTATTACCGAGCATGAGGCTGGACAGACAGACTGCAAGCACCGTCGTTTAATCGGTGTGAAAGGACTGGGATCCAACCCAGGCTACCAGCATCTATGGCACACAGTCTATCCCCTAGGCCACTCAGCTGGTCAAATACAAGCTGACATTACAGGCAAACTAAAGAACAACACTAGAATATTATAATTCAGACAATTTTAAGCCAGCCATGATTTTCCACTGAAACACACAAGGTTTGACAATGATTGCCAAGCAACATATGTTTGAACTGCAAAAGCATTATTCTCAAATTGAGCCGTATACCACACCAAAAATTCTAAAGGTAATTTTGTTCTTGACAACTCATCCAAATATTGAATAATTTTCACATCAAGGGCTGCGGGGACAGCAATTCTATGAGAACTCCAAATATTTCACGATTTTCAGCAACCTCCGATAGTTCTGCTGGCTCTGCTCCATGATGGGATCAAGCAAGGTCAGAATTGTAACCAGGCCACATGGTCTTGGGTTCACCTCTCAGCTGCTTTCCTGCGAATGTAGCCGGTAGAACTTGCCTTGCCTACATTTCCTGAGAAATTCTGGTAACATGGTCCAATTATCATGGCTGAGATATCTGTATTCAGAAGTGGCGCCAGACATACAGGGTTTTTCGAATTTTTTACACCAAGTGTCACATACTTTGTCACAAAGTATCATGCCATAAACTCTTGACAAAAATATTATCTCTGGTGGTCATACTTGAGGTAGTACTCTTTCGGTCATTATCCAAAGTTCATGATCATCAGAGAGGATCAGAACACAGACTACATTAAAAACTAACAGCTTTGCAGTGTTTGGAAGCTCCTATTTTGTGACCAAAGAGCAATGGTTCTTAACCTGGGTTCGATTGAACCCCTGGGGTTCAATGGAGCCGTTTCAGTGGTTCGACAGAGGTTCTCTGAATTACAAAATTCAGCCAACGTTATTGGTTATATTTAATTAATAACTACTGTATATGTCAAAATATAACAGTCTTCAGTTTCATGGATTAGCACAACACTGCCCGTGCCATAAGTAAGTAAAGGTACACTATAGGATATCTTGGATGAAGCCTGACTAAAAGCATGGTTACTATCAGGGTTGCTGAGCCAGAGCCGGTTGTTTTCGGGTGGAGTCGGAGTCGGAATTTTTTGTCCGACTCCAGACGTCCAATTGGATTATTTTTTACATCACACTCCCAAGTTGGGAATTTCTGTTGAAATGGTACAATTTCTTTTAAAACTTTTGTTGAAACAGAGATTTCTTGCTGTGCACCACAATTTCCATTGATTTTAACAGCCAAACTTCATTCCCTTTATGTTAAGCAGTCGGAAATTTGGATGGTCGGAATCGGGAGTCAGAAATTTTGGAAAGGTCGGAGTTGGATTCAGTTATTTTACCTCCAACTCTGCAGTTAGTTACAATCACAGCAAGCCAATTATGACACTCTTTACCGTACTAACTTAATTTATGTGATGTAACAATTCCATCAATCTTGTTTGAAGCATATCTTTACTGCACAACTGCGTTGCATGGAGAACTATCCTGGCATGAGCTATTCCTTTCATCAATTTATAGCAAGGAAAAAATAAAATTGAAGTTATCTAGAAGTTGTAGATAACTGTGTCAAGTGTAAGGACAACAGTGTCCATGTCATGCCACTTTTAATAAATCATAAATATGTAACATTGTGCATTAATTTCCGTTTTTTGCTGTTAGCATGGTATAACTCCCACCATAGTATACTTATCTACATTTGATTAGGAGTGATGCTCCACACATCGCTTTCACACATCACATTGCATGATGCACAGACATGCACTCGTATCAAAAATGTTGCTACCAATACACGCTCTCAATTGTTGTTCAAACTCACTTGTTGTTCAAACAAACTGTTAATCATGTGTGAGGGCGTGCTCTCAATCATCACATTTTTATGTAGCTGTACGAAGATACGGACTTGCAATTATAAGTCCTTCTCTACGCTTCTGAAGTTCATTGTCTAGCTTGGTGAAAGGTGATAAGTCGCATTTTTGCTTTGAGTGCAGAATTATCCAAGTTTCTGCAATATCACCGCAACTGGCATTTAAAACACTTTGAGGGGTCAAGTTTTCTTCTCACCTGGCTTGTTTGGCTGACATTTTTGGTACCCTTAATCACATGAAATCATTTAAATGATTTGGCGAGATATTTTCAGTACTACTTCCCTGAGCGACAACAGTATCCAAAATGGATAATTGGCTATGGAAGCCATTTACTTTGACATTACAAGTGCTGATATTAACAATCAACACACAGGTGACAACACTGAGCTTCAGGAAAGTGAGATTCAAAAGCATACCTTCAGCACAACAAATCTTCATACGTCTTGTTGATATGCCAAATGGAAGGGTATCCCCATATCACTAAATTTACCCTCGTTGTTCTCTCATTGTTCGTAACAGCATATTTATGTGAGCATGCGTTTTCTATATGGGTGGGTGTTAAAACATAAAACGGTAGAGACTTCCTTGTAAAAAGAATTGGGATTGCTCTTTCTGAAACAAAGCCACAAATCTCCCAGATTGTCACCAGAAAATAAAACAAAAAGTAACACTCACAAAAGAATTTAATGTTAAGTTTGAACTCTTGGCTGATTTTGTTTCAGTAACCTACCTAATCAGTAACCTATTTTTATTTTCTTGTTGCTATTTTTGTTTCCTGTTATCACTGTACAACAAATTGGGTATTGAAACAAGCTTTAAGAATAATGCAGGTGTTTGGAAGGTTTGTTAGGTTGATAACCACTGCTGTAGAGCAATAAAGCTCACACACAACTGTATCAGCCCATGCAATAAACTCTTTGTTCAGTTTTCTGTCACTTGTGAATGCCACATCAAGGTACTTGACTTTTCTACCTGTTGCAGTGTATTTCTGCTTACTTGCAACACACTGGTTTGTATTTCTGGAGAGGCATAATACCTCGCTCTTTTTAGTGCCAATTTTCATTCCCGTGTGGTTTCAGGCAGCTGAAAAACAATCCAGTGCATGTTGAAGACCCTGTTACTAGTATGCAAGCAGCACCAAATCATCCAAAAAAAGCAAACACTTGATCCTGCAGCCTCCAACAATGATACCCTATCAACTTGGCTGTGACAGTCTATTAAATAGTCATGATTTGTGCAAATAGCTCAAATAAGCTAATCTATAACCACTACTGTACATGCCACTGCCAAATCAAAGACTTGGCTCACAAAATGCATTGCAATTAAATGGGTCACCACAAAAGCGAAGGGTCTACTGAGCCAGTTACAGACAGTTGAAAGTTTGTGTTAAGAGTTTATTTTGGAAGTCACAGCACTGAATTGTTAAAAACTGAGTTATGGCAATGAATAAAACAAAATTAAACAAATTGGTTGATTGCCAAAATTTTCCAATAACACCTTTCAGCAAACCATAATTTTAAAAAATACTAGTGGATTGCAAATCTAAGTCTAATACAAGAAAAAATGCTTTGCAACAGAAAGAAACCTGATTTGGATTCCTGTAGTCACATATAATGTTTGAACCTTTGATATCAGCATGAGTGTATTCCTTACTGTGAATATACTCCAAAGCATCAATCTGAAAAAGATAAATGTGGCTAACAAAAGTATTTCTAGTTTAAAAATTTAATGGCACCCCAACTAGAAGCAAAGCAACACACACCATCTGAATGGCTATTTTGGCAACAGTTGCTCTTCTAAATCTTTTCTTTGCTTTCAGCCAAAGATTGTGAATGTCATCACCCAACCTTGGCATTACCAGAAAACGAAAGCTTTCATTTTCTTTATCATGAAGTCCATGAGCAACATATGGAGGAACACCAAGGAATTTAAGTTTTTGTTTCTTTTTCCAATCCTCAACTGCAAATCAAAAATAAGCTAGTGGAACATCTTCCCCCATATAATTAGTACGCACATATCATAAAATTACAGCTGCAATTTGAACATAAACAGTGGTACCTAATTGAACTTACTTTGGGCAAGCTTTGCTGCTCGCTGGTAAAATGCTATCTCACAATAAAGTGGTCCGTTCTCTACAGGCTCCTAGAAACATCAAGAAGACATTAAATTTTCCATTAGGATATTTCTTAGAAAATCTTTCACATAGTAGCCAAACGTTAAGTACAAAAATGATATATAGGGAATAAATATAATGTCACAACAAACCAACATTACAACAGAAATCAATGAGTGCAAGTGATACTATAGTGCATGACTTACAATTTTGATGACAAATGAAGCATCATCATTAACAGCTGCCTTTGAACCTTCATCAGCTGAAACAGAAGAATATCTGAAATTATGCTGTTAATTATCAAGCTCTCTTTATACATGAGTGTGTAAATCTACTGAAGTCAACCTATCTACATAACAAATTGCTCTAAGATTTTCCTTGTGGTTATTAACACTTTGAGAGCCGGCGTACGATATATTCGTACCTAGATTTCGGCCTAAGAAACAGCAGTTTTCGGTTGCCTTACCAACGCCCTAGCTCCTCTGCCAATTGCGCTAGAGAGCTGTTCAAGGGCTCAAACGGATCGACCAGTCTAGTAGATTGCACTCGAAAAATAATTTTTTGGTTGGGGGGTGCAGGTTTTTTGTGACTGACGTCATAAGTGAAGTAGTTATAGGATCATTTTGCGTGCGTCATGTTGCCTGGCCCAGGGCCCAACTGCTAGGCCAAAGTGTTTCGCTGAAGTTTTCATTGGAAACTAGGCTCGAGTCCGAGTTTTTTGAGCCTTTGATCGACTTTCTAGCATCTCTGGTTCAAAAGTTATGATCTAAAATAAACAAATTAATTAATTATCTAATTAGTCAAATATTTTTACTAACTTACATCACAATTTTTGAACCCGAAACCCCAGCAGGTCATCCAGAGTATCAAAAGACTCCGATTGTAGCCTAGTTTCCAGTAAAAACTTCAGCAAAATACTACCACCTAACGGTTGGCGCCCAGGGCCGGGCAAAGTGGGCTAAGGTGGCCTAAAAGTGCTCCACTTATTACGTCACTCACAAAAAACTCGCACCCCCAAGCAAAAAAATTATTTTCAAATGCAGACTAGAAGACTTGCCGCGTCTTTTGAGACTTTACTGGGTTTGTAGAGCATACCAGACCAGAGAAATTCCCGCGCAAAACCACGTGCGTTTAGGCTTTTTTTTCCGAAAATCCCCGAATCCTAGCGGACGCCAAAGAGTTAATTTGTACAGATCTCCACTCCAAGTTCATAACTATTGAAAAAGGATTGAGTGGTTTAAAATCATTGAGAAATTAATTTTGTTATTCTTAGGCCAGCCACTAGGTCACACTGAATCTACAAATTTATGGAGTGTTGTTTTCTGCAATGTTTGAAGGACAAAAAGCTTAAAACATTTGTACCATTTTAGAGAATAAGGATTTTAGAAATGTTACTATTTTCAATGTAAGACTATCTCAAAAAGTTATGGCCTTATACAGAGTAAAAACCAAGCTTAAAATACCATGTTTAATGTGACGTGAGCAAGCACAATTTTTTGTAGTCAAATTCAAGTGTGTATTTAACCAGCAAAACTGACAAAACCTATGGTAGTTGCATAAATTCAAATCAATGATAGCAAAAACAAGCAGAAACAGGCTGGACACGAAGGTGTTAACTCCTTGAGAGCTGGCCTACAGTATATTCGTACTTGAATTTCGGCCTAAAAAACAGCAGTTTATGGTTGCCTTACCATTGCCCTAGCTCCTCCACCGATTGTGCTAGAGAGCTGTTTAAGAGCTCTAACGGATCAGCCAGTCTAGTAGATTGCACTCGAAAAAACTTTTTGGTTGGGGGATGCGGAGTTTTTGTGACTGACGTCATAAGTGAAGTAGTTTTAGGGTCATTTTGGCTCATGTTACCTGGCCCAGGGCCCAACGGCTAGGCCAAAGTGTTTCGCTGAAGTTTTCATTGGAAACTAGGCTCGAGTCCAAGTCTTTTGAGCCTTTGATCGACTTTCTAGCGTTTCTGGTTCAAAAGTTATGATCTCAAATAAACAAATTAATTAATTATCTAATTAGTCAAATATTTTTACTAACTTACATCACAACTTTTGAACCCGAAACCCAGCAGGTCATCCAAAGTATCAAAAGACTCGGATTGTAGCCTAGTTTCCAGTAAAAACTTCAGCGAAATACCACCACCTAACGGTTGGCTGCCAGCGCCAGGCAAAGTGGGCCAAGGTGGCCAAAAAGTCCTCCACTTATGACGTCATTCACAAAAAAACCGCACCCCTAAGCAAAAAATTTTTTTTCGAGTGCAATCTACTAGACTGGCCGATCTGTTTCAGCCACTGAACAGCTCTGTAGCGCAATGGGCGGAGGAGCTAAGGCGTTGGTAAGACAACTGAAAACTGCTGTTTTTTGTGAAAATCGCCGAAACCAGGTGGCTCTAAAAGTGTTAATTTAAAGAAAAGCTTGAATGAAAAATTGTATTATGTTTAAGCAACATTCATGGCGTTATGAATATGCTTCAAATGCAATCGTTACTCACTAGTGACCGCAACTGTCGTTGTGAAGCAGCTGCACGTACCATCTTAAAAGTATTCTACTTTTCTTAACTTGATGTATTAGGCTATAAGCGTGCTTTTTTTATACTGTACACAAGCTAAAATATCGTGTTCATGGGTTAAGTTAATTGACATTTTCCACGAGGCATGATAATTGTAATTTCACAATCCAAGCTGTTGCAACGAGCTGGTTTCTGGATGTGGCACATAAGTTATAGAAGTGCTACTCCAACATTTCACAAATATGTTGAAGGTGATTTATTGCTTTGTCTGATAGTAGCGCGGTAGTCAGTATTCATTGTTGCATCCCAATTGCTGTTGTCCGTTTGTTAAACATGACCAGCAAAAGCAGTGTTTGCGACAATGCAACTTACGTAAGCTAAAAGCACAGTGTTTATTGTTACAGCACGCAGCGACAACTCTTCCTTAGCCTTGTTTAACCGCTCTAGCTGTCCATCCGGTGGCCAATAATTTAACGTAGCTAACGCTATGATGAACTCCCATGCGAAGGTTGTGACTGGGTCATCACCCGCCCTTTTGGCGACTTGCTTGATCTCACGCTGAGTTGAGTAACAATTCAATTTCTATGTTGCCGTGTTGTGTCTGCCAACAGGATGTTGAGACAGACCGTCTGCTTTGCAGTCTTGAACAGTTGTGACAAGGGAAGTTGTTTTTCTGTTTTTCCGCACTTAGTACGATAAAAGTACAGTTCGGGTTAACTAGAACTTTAGTAACATTTCGGCTCTTGTGTAACCAAATTCTGTTAACCAAGTCAGAGTGTTTCTGTTGACCGAAAAGACCAGAGATCTGAGCTGTTGATGTACACCGTTTTTGAAACCGTGCTGATGATCGGTCGCCGCGGATGTTTGCTGGATCTAATAACAAGAAATTGTGCAACCTTTTGGTTCCGGTTCTGTTAGCAATTGCTGTAGGGAACAAGAGACTACAGTCCAGTTGATGCATGGATTCGCAAGGGTCAGGTTCTAGGCGAAAGATTGTCAGGGCGCGTTCTCAAATTTCTGCAGACTAGCTCCCCCACAGCTCGCGATGAAAAGGCTAGCTGCCACGACATTTATGATCGGATCAGAACTACATGGCCTTATTGCACAATGTGCACCTTAGCTATTGTCATGGCGCCTTGTTCTTATGGAATTTACTTCTGCCGGATGGGTGGAAATCGGTTGTAGCCTAGTGCTGCTTAAATATAAATAATTTTGTTTGGGCTAGGTTGTTGTTGACCGGCTAACTTACTGCAAGCTATTTGGGGAAAATGCAATAAACTTGGCTTCCTGCATGACAATCTTAAACTGTTGATATGAATTCCACATTCCATATTATGGAACTACAGAATATCTGACAAATCAGTTAAGGTGTTTCATTTCATATTCCAATGCCAGTACTTCATTCAGTTGCAGTAACTAATGCAACTACTTTTTCAAGAACATGCAGTTATTTAATGTTACATTACATCAAAATTCCCAACTTGATTCTTTAGGACTTGGATTGACTTTTCAAATTGAAAACCCACTGAGTTGCAGAAGAGTCTGAAAGGCTGATTTGTGAAATATACGCAAAAACAAAATTTCACAAGAGTTATGTAGTACAGTAGCTGTTAACAAACATACTACCATAAACCAAAAAAGTTACAGCTGTTTTGGAAAAATTTTCATTTTTGGCAATGGTTAATTGAATAAAGTGTTGTACTAATTTCAACCTCCATAACTTGATGCTCCGTTTTGTACTTCCTTTACATTGTTAAACACCTTTCAACTTTCAAGCACTGTTTTTGCTTTTTTTGTTGTAAGCACTGCGAACAGTTCTCTTTCATTGAGTGTTCTTTTCTTATTGTTTTGTTATTTTTAACATTTTTTTGTATTCATGGCACTGTGTTCATTCATTGCAGACAGTGTATACTATGCTAATAAGTTAATAAAATATTGAAATTGCTACAATTTGAAAAATTTTGGTTCATCCCATCCCAAGGCATAGAATACATCATATTTTGATAATGGAGCAGAAAATAAGATTGAAAATTGTTGGTTATCGGTATCGGCTCATGAATGGCCAATATATCAGTATAGGCTTCAAAAAATCCATATCGCTCAATCTCTAGTAAAAACAACTAAAAACAATTTTTAATAACACAATGTGGCTTGCAATCAAATGCGAAGGCCTAGCCTCTTTGTTGTTAAAAACATATATATTTGAGGGTCAGGGGATTTATGGCACAGGCATATATATTTTCCATAGTTAGAAGCATGGACATTTTGCAAAGAGTTCCAATGCCGGAACAGCAGCAGGGGAGGGGTAGCAATAAAGGGTTAAGGCCAAGGGCAATTGAAACTTGTAAAAAACAAAAAAATCATTACCAATTATACTTGTTTCTGTTCAGCAGCAATGTTTTAGGAGGCGCCAAATATTTTTTCTTTTAACACTTTGGCATTTGGCTGAAAAAGAGGATTTTTGAAAACACGCCTAAACGCACATGGCTTTGCGCATGAATTAATCCGCTCCCGTACGGGTTACGGACCTGGTCGGAATGTCAAAAGATGCGGCACAAGTCTTCTAGTCTGCACTCAAAAAAAAAGTTTTTGGTTGGGGGGTACAGATTTTTTGTGAGTGACATCATAAGTGGAGGGCTTTCACGCCACCTTGGTCCACTTTACCCAGTGCTAGTAGTCAACCATTCGATGGTACTATTTTGATGAAGTTTTTATTGGAAACTAGGCTACAATCCGAGTCTTTTGATACTTTGGATGTCTTGCTGGGGTTTTGGGTTCAAAAGTTATGATCTAAACTAATAAAAATATTTGACTAATTAGCTAAGTAGATAATTACTTAATTTGGTTATTTTAGATCATAACTTTTGAACCAGAAATGCTAGAAAGTCGATCACAGGCTCAAAAGACCCAGACTCGAGCCTAGTTTCCAATGAAAACTTCAGCAAAATACTTTGGCCTAGCGGTTGGGCCCTAGGCTATGAAACATGAGCCAAAATAACCCCAAAACTACTTCACTTATGATGTCAGTCACAAAAAATCCGCACCCCCCAACCAAAAAATTTTTTTTTCTAGTGCAATCTTGAAGACTGGCCGATCCGTTTGAGCCATTGAACAGCTCTCTAATGTAATCGGTGGAGGAGCTGTGGCATTGGTAAGGCAACTGAAAACTGCTGTTTATAGGCCGAAATCTAGGTATGAATATATCGTACGCCGGCTCTTAAAGTGTTAAGCAAGCAACACTATTTTTGGGACAGCACCTTTCCAAGGTGCAAAACGACAGGAAATGCTAAAATTTTGGGGGTAACATGACTCCTTTGCTAACCCCTGGCTATGCCTATGGGAATGTCCCTGCCATGCCCCCCACTTTCCTCGTGTCCCTGAAGAGTGCACAGTGTGATACTTCATGACAAAGTGCACAGCTGTGAAATTTGCAAAGCCCTGAATGATAACCACTTCTCTTCTAAATTGAGAGGTCCCAGCTACAGTGGTTTGGCCATGTCTGTCTAGACTAGAACGTCGTGGGAAAGATTGGCGATGCAAGTCCTGCTGGCTCCCCCATGGAAAAGCGGCTAAGAGTTCACCCAAGGACCAGTTTAAGTGATTATATCCCCAACCTTTCTTGGTCCAGTCTTGGTGTGGAGCCAGGAAATTTTCTGAGATTGCCGTTGACCATGAGGTATCACGAGTTATCCTAGGGCTGCTGCCCTTGCGACCCACCCCAGAGGAAAAGTGGCATGAAAATAAATGAAAAAATGAATATTCGAAGCTCAATACATGGTAATGCACTGATCAAGTCATCTTCCTCATGAAACCAGCTTCTAGATTTCGTTTTCATTGCAATAAGAGCCTAGATTTCATTTTGCCTAGGTTTAGTCTGCCTCAAAATGCCATCAGTAACTTCATATTGTGCACAATGTGGTAGGCTACGTAGAAATTTCCATGTTACAGGTTTTTTAAAGATAATTTCATCAGCAACAATTCTTCCAAATATGAGCGAAAACTATCACGAACTAAAATCGTGGCGAGGTTTGAAAATTCTCGAAAATTTGTAGCAAGAGCTAAAAACAGTAAACTTTGGGAGCCATGACCTTTGAAAGTCACAATATAGATAATGTTATTTTTTAATATTTGGCAAAGTTACTAGCATCCCTGAAATATTGGGGTTGTTCACTAATGTAGTTTGGCAGTAATAGGGCTTTAAACATGGCCACATATGAATAATTTGCGTCCCCCCGGCTACCCCCCAACTAAAAAGCTTTATGATCATGCCATTTCTTGACATATTTTTTTCAAATTTTTCAGATGTTCATCATATGGGGTAATGACAATTTGAGTAAAATTTCAGGAAAATTGGAGAGGGTGCCCTGACCACTTCCTGAAAATTGACACGGAATGGCCCTAATAGGGTTTTAAAACTTTTCAACCTATGAACATTGAACCAGTGTCTTTGTTTTTTCAACCTTGTGCTTATTTGCGCATGAAATTGGGCAACGTTGAAGCGGTTGGTAGGATATAAATAGGAAAGAAAAAACATCTCACAAAAAGGCAGATTCATTTACAACATTGGTAGGTTTGGTTTTCACAAGGAACAAACTTTTGCAGAAATCACAGCATCAGCAAAAGCATTGATGGGTTTATATCTTTCCAAGAAACAAAGATTGTATCAATGTTTGTAAATTTTCAAATTGTTGCTTGCTTGCGCCCAAAGTTTGGCAATGTTGAAGCGATTGATAGGCTACAAATTCGAAAGAAAAAATATCTCGCGAAAAGGCAGCTCCATCAAGAAGATTAGTAGGTTTGAATTCTGAAAAGAACAAAAAACACAGTGAATTCAGCATAAAACAAGGTGTCGATGGGTTGGAAACTTTCCAAGCAAAGAACAATGCACCAATTACTTTAGATTTTCAACTTGTTGATTATTTGCACATGAAATCTGGCAAAATTGATGTGGTTGGTACGACACAAATCGAAAGAAGCTCACAAAAACGCAACTCCCCTGAAACCTTTGTTAGTTTTGGTTTTTGCATATTACATGAATCGCAATGAATGCAGCGTAATTGGAAAGAATGTTATTTTTGAAACAATTATGAATATTTGAAGAACTATGGATTGCATGAGGAAAGGGTATAGGCAAATTGGCAAGCCGACTTTTGATCTGTGACAAGCGCTAGACCGACTCTTGCGCTCACACACGCCTCAGACGACGGTGGTGCGAATTTTTGCGCTCTGGCAACTTTTCAAAGGTGTCCTGTGGAGGTGCAAAACTTCTGAGGACAATTGCTGAAAAACATACCGGTTGGGACGTTTGGGAATTTGGCAAACCAAATCACAAACCCGGAATGGAACATGTTAAGAAAAAGTAAAGTTTTATGCTGAAAAGAGATTTCAAAAGCTGCCCTTCCACGATAGACCCCTTTTTTCCAGGCTAAATGCACCACTGAGCACAAGCAGAAGAGATTGGACTTTTGTGAGGAGTTCATGGTGTAACACTTCATGACAAAGTGCATATATGTGAATTTTGTAAAAATGTAAATGCAAAGTCACTTATCTGCAAGAGATCCTAGCTATGCTGGTTCAACCATGTGTCCACATTGTCCCATGAAAGATTGGCGAGGCAAGTCCTGCAGGCTACATCCAGAGCGAAGTGACCCAGATGTCAACCATGGACTAGAGGGAATGATTACATCTCGGACATTGCTTGGTCCCATCGTGATGTGGACCAAACATTGTGACCAAATTTTTTCAAATGAGTCAAATGACCCAAAGAAATCAAGTCAATTCGGTTACAATGCCAGATAATATATACCAATGAATACTGGTACAGCAAGTTTTAATACTAGTTCAGTTCAGTTTCTTTACTACTTTCAGAGTTTTACGAGTGGTCTACAGCATCCATTTCTGCTTTGCAGTGAATGCTGTACTGGTGGCAAATCAGTGGCAGTTTTGTTAAGTAACAATAGTACTATTATATAATAGTACTATTATACAGTATATGGAACAAATGACAAAAGCATCTCATCAAAATAACTGGTGTGGAACAAGCAAAACTATCTGAAATTGCTGAAAACTATGAGGCATTCAGAGTCCTTGCAGAAGTTAAGAACTGCTATCCCCATAATCCTCTCTCCCAGAGGGAAAGTGTGCATTAAAATGAATGAACAAATGACTTTGAAACTGAATTTTTACAAGACCTTGATATAATTCAAATAAACATTATGCAAAACTGTTTATTACTGAATAATTCCAAACTATGTCTATGAACTTCATGCAAATGCTTATCTTTCTGAGTTCCACTATTTTGCAACAAAAACATTTCTTTAATGTCTTGCATTTTGCAGCAACTGGTTAGAAAAAATTGGAAACAATGCACACCACCACTTAAAACCCTCAACTACTAATAAAGTCAGGTAAGCATACTAGCATGAATAATAATAGTAGATTGAAATGATAGATAATGGAATAGTAAGAACATTTCATAATCAGGATTCCTATGCAACTGCAAAATTTCCAGACTTTTTCTAGACTTAACTTTGCTAAATGATATACTCATGTCGAATATGGGTGCTATAATAGTTAATAGGATACAAATCAAATTATGTGCTATCAAAAATATCAGAATATATAAAATATTATCAGAAAGCATGTGAAATGATAAAAAAATTAATTCCTTTTTCCATACTAATAGACTAAGTTTTTTCCAAACTTTTCCAGGCTGAAATAAGACCAACCTTTTTGCATACTTTTCAAGACTCCACAGGAACCCTGCATGATATTATTTTCGAAGTTGTTAAAATTGTGTTCATTTATGGGTTTTATAGTCAAATGGCGTAAGAAAAACAAAAATTTCAAGTTTGTGTTCTCTAAAACAGGCTGCAGGTATTTGTGGTCTTTTGATAAGGGGTAACCTTGATGTCAAAGTATATTGTCACATTGAAATTTTTTGGTTTCTTTTCCCAAAGCAAAATTATAACGAAAAAACACTAGTTTTTTACCCAGGCAAAGGAGCAAAAAATATTTTCTGGGTAAAAAAACTACAGCTCTTTCATCCAGAGTTGACCATGTTTTGAACATTGAAAGGAATCCACATTTTGCACAAGTATATCACAATAATGTAGACTTGCAATGACTTGTTTACAGCATGCTTTCATGTAAAAACAGTAGGTTACAACGATCACTTCAGTTCCAGCAGTCTTGAGCAGATCATCAGTATATATGTACTAGCAGTTGCAATGTGAGTTTGATGGTGATGAAAAAGTACTTAGATTGAGTAAACAAACTAAGTCTCAGTTAACTCTGCATCGTATTTAGAAATAAAGTCAATAAAGCAGTGATTTGCAATCACCATTATGATTGAAGACTTATCAAGTAATGGTAATAAACTAGTAACTTAAGCTTGGTAAGGAATTTACATGGTGAATTGCAACTACTTGCTTACCATTAACACTTTCAGAGCCGGTCTATGAATATATCGTACCTAGATTTTGGCCTAAAACCAGCAGTTTTCAGTTGCCTTACCAACGCCCTAGCTCCTCCACCAATTGCGCTAGAGAGCTATTCAAGCCGACAAATGATTTGGGAAGTCTTCTAGTCTGCACTCAAAAAAAATTTTTTGGTCGGGGGTTGCGTGATTTTTGTGAGTGACATCATCAGTGAAGTAGTTTTTGGGTCATTTTGGCTCATGTTACCTGGCCTAAGGCCCAACCACTAGGCCAAAGTATTTCGCTGAAGTTTTCATTGGAAACTAGGCTCGAGTCCGAGTCTTTTGAGCCTTTGATCGATTTTCTAGCATTTCTGGTGCAAAAGTTATGATCTAAAATAAACAAATTGAATAATTAGCTAATTAGTCAAATATTTTTACTAACTTATTAATTATCTAATTAGTCAAACATATTTATTATATACTTTAGATCATAACTTTTGAACCCAAAACCCCAGCAAGTCATCCAAAGTATTAAAAGACTCGGATTGCAGCCTAGTTTCCAGTAAAAAACTTCAGCGAAATACTACCACCTAACAGTTGGGGCCCAGGGCCAGGTGAAGTGGGCCAGAGTAGCCTAGAAGTCCTCTACTTATGACGTCACTCACAAAAAATCCGCTCCCCCATGCAAAAACTTTTTCGAGTGAAGACTAGAAGACTTGGCGCGTTTTTTGAGCCTTTTACCGGGTCTGTAGCTCTGACCAGACCAGAGAAATTCCCGTGCAAAGCCACATGCAACCCTGTTGTTTTGGCACGAGAATTCCGGATTTCAGCCAGACGCGAAAGTGTTAACACTTGGAACATCCACCAGCTGCACCCAACAGCGTTAGAGCAACCCAACCTGACTTTAACATGTCTTGTAATCTTATTAGAAATAACAAAAATTTAAACTGTTAAAGCAATGGTGACTCAAAATCAATGGAATGATCTTTCCTCAATACGCCAATGATATTAAATCTTACCTAAATAAATTAATCCAAATCCACCAGATCCGATTGATTTTCCAAGTCTCCAGTCTTTCTTCCTCAGGTCACAAAGAACTTCATTTGGTGGTAAAGAGCTGCAATGCTTGTGTTGATTTTTTGGGGCGCGAGCTTTGCCTCGGCCTTTAGGAGGCATTTTGTTCAAGCAAACAAGCAATAGCGCAGACACTACAAACTTTCACAATAACAAAACTGCTGCTCCATCTGAAGTTTCATATGCACATAATGATAAAGATGTTAGCACATGCAAATCACAAAAAAAAACAAATCACATGACTACCATGACCAAACATAATGTTAAGGGCAGTTGATTAATATTGAAATAAATAGCTTTAAGTGTCAATATTCTTAATTACTAAATGAAGTATGTTGCATGTAAATTAACCTGTGTGAAATCCAGCAAATGAAAATGCAAATAAAGATTTACCAGCTGCAAACAGATACAAAATTTCACTTATTTAGTCTTTTTTCTAACACAAAAGCATCTGAGGGCTCAATTCTTTTGTAGTATCGTTCTTTTGTTTCTTTAATTTCAAAACCAAAGTGCTTGTAAAAGTTGATGGCAGAGTCATTGTTTATTTGCACGTGAAGAAATATGGCTTCAAATTTTCCATCATCTTCACAAATCTTGAAAACATGGTCCAGTAGAACAGTCCCAATGCCATGCCTTCGATAAGGTGCCAAGCATCCCAATGTCATAATGTACAACTTGCGCTCTCCATTAAGCATGTCTACACGACAACACACTGCACCGACAACAACATCATTGAAAAAAGCAAGCTTTGCCAAATCTCCAACTTCCAAAACATCTTTGTAAAACTTGTCATTGTACGAAACAGGAAAGATGTATTGATTTAAACGCTTAAGCTGCTTGATATTATGCTGCGTTATGTCACCTAATTCAATACGAACACCTTTCATTTGACCCATTTCGCAGGTAAAATGAAAAGCAGAATTACTGAAATATCCCTGTAAAACAATCATGAACAAGTATAAGTGCATTACTATTCACTGCACTGCTATTTGCATTTACAATAGATAACATAATGACATTAATTTTAAAGACCAGGGCTGCTATTACCATGCACTTAAAGCTGCAAAGAATTGAAAAAAAATCACCAAAAAACTAACTGTCTGCATAATATACTGATGATGTGACCAGTAACTTTTGATTACTAGTTCTAATGACTCAGCTCTGATTTGTATTCTGACTCAAGACACTCTTGCGTGAAAATTTTTCTTCCACAACTGCTTTAACACCTTAATTCCTGAAAAAACAAAATTTTGGCTAGCACAAAACTGGCCAAACTCACTAGCCAATACAGGTAGAGAGCTGTTCAAACCCTCTAAAGATGGGGAAAGTCTTATAGCTTAGATTTAAAAAAACTTGGAAAGTTCTAGGTTTTAACTTTTTTTGGGGGGGACAAAACAACTAGGGTAGGTCAAGGGTTTTTAGATGACGTTATCGAGGCTTGTTCAAAGTAGAAAAAGTGCAAGTGACAATTAATCCTCTAGGGAATTAATTTATTGTAATTTTTTGGCCACAGCTTGCCAAACATTAACACTAGAAAGACAATCACAGGCTCTGAAGATGCGCATTTTCATCTGGTTAATTTTAAAACATAAAACGAAGAAATTGTCCTTGAATCTTTCCTCAAACCCCGTTGGCTCAGTTAAACTACACATGGGTAATTAAAATTAGTTCTTCACTTGTTTTCAAAGTGCCAACATTTTGCTTGTGAGATTTGTCTTACATTTACAGGACTGATGATGCGTTGGAAAACATGAAACTAGTTTGCCCGTCAATAAACTGGGACTGATTTACTTGCTGCCATCTTTGTGGCCGTTAACTATGAAAAATAGATACGCTTGCAAGTTTTAATCGTCACAGAAGAATGAAAGCAGGCAGATTCCTCAGAAGCTTGCCACAAGTCTAAAGTTTGCTTACTGTAAAATCAGTTAACACTTTGAGAGCCAGGGTGCGATATATTCGTACTTTGATTTCAGCCTAAAACAGCAGTTTTCGGTTGCCTTACCAACGCCCTAGCTCCTCCGTCGATTGTGCTAGAGAGCTGTTCAAGGGCTCAACCGGATCGGCCAGCCAAGTAGATTACACTCGAAAAATAATTTTTTGGTTGGGGGGTGCAGATTTTTTGTGACTGATGTCATAAGTGAAGTAGTTTTAGGGTCATTTTGGCTCATGTTACCTGGCCTAAGGCCCAACTACTATGTCAAAGTGTTTCGCTGAAGTTTTCATTAGAAACTAGGCTCGAGTCCGAGTGTTTTGAGCCTTTGATCCACTTTCTAGCGTTTCTGGTTCAAAAGTTATGATCTAAAATAAACAAATTGAATAATTAGCTAATTAGTCAAATATTTTTACTAACTTACATCATAATTTTTGAACCAGAAACCCCAGCAGGTCATCCAAAGTATCAAAAGACTCGGATTGTAGCTTAGTTTCCAGTAAAAACTTCAGCGAAATACTACCACCTAACAGTTGGCGTCCGGGGCCAGTCAAAGTGGGCCAAGGTGGCCTAAAAGTCCTCCACTTATGACGTCACTCACAAAAAAGCCCGCACCCCTAATAAAAAATTTTTTTTTCGAGTGCAGACTAGAAGACTTGCCGCGTCTTTTACGCTTCGACCAGGTCCGTAACCCGAACAGGAGCGTAGATATTTCTGCGCAAAGCCACGTGCGTTTAAGCGTGTTTTTTTCAAAAATCCCCGAAAGCAGCCGGACGCGAAAGTGTTAAGTGTCTCTTTCTGTATTGTGGTCTTGGCATCTACTGCTACAAGGCCTGCCTAAAAGGCACTGTTCAGGTAGTGGCACAGAGCAAAAGTGTCCATAATCGTCATCCGGGCTTCAAAAAACGTAAATTTCCCGGGAAGCTTGCCAAAATTTCCCGTGGGCCGCAAGTTGAAGACGATCGCCCCTTTATGATATCGCAAAAGAAATTTGTTTTCTTGAAAACGTTGCACTCAAGAGCCTTAACTATCACTGCGTTCACATAGATCAACTTAGATTGATTCGGCTTACTATCATCGGGTCACATTTAACGTGTAAACAGTTGCATCGCCGCAGTGTATTTAGCTACCGCTCGTTACCCAAAACCAAGATACTGAAGGAGTGCAAAACCGATGGAAGCGGCAAATCTTCGCGGCGAAGTGGCAATTTCTCACGCCTAATCCTTGCTTAACCTGCTTCTGAAATTTGTATTTTTTGGGCACATTTCAATTTACAAGGAATTTTTTTACTACATTAGAGCTTTAGATAATTTATTTAAGTAATATGGACTGCTTACATGAAGCTTCGAAACAATCACCGGCATAACGCGGTTTCACCGGCGTAACGCGGTTTCTAACGACCAACCAAATCATAGTTTGTAGACCATTGAGAGACTTCTAGACATCAAACTAAAGATATTCTATGGGTAATAAATTTTAATAATCTCTCACGCATGTGTTACAGCAAGATTGTACGTAACTCGCATAGCAGGGTCGAGCAATTCCTACTCTCAAGACGCGCAATCATGGCATGCCTGTTGCTCCTGCAATATAAGCCAGTGGTTCTCAATCTTTTCACTGAAGGGAGCCAAATCTAGATCTACGATTTTGTGAGAGTCGCACAAAAAATTTTTAATGCAAGTCAATTCACACGTTTTGTTTTATTGCAGAACGAAGTCTGTTCACAAAATATTAGAGTTTTTATTCATAGGTGTAAACAGGGGAGCCTATGGGACCATTCACCTCCTAATTTTTAGAACATATAGTCGTTTTGTGCTTTGATAGGTGGCATGCCAAAGAAAATAGTGTTAACAGTTTCCCCCAATTTTTGGGCTGGCTACACTATTGGTTTCATTGAAAGACTGCTGGGAGCCGCACAAAAGGTGCTTGGGGGCCGCATGCGACTTTCAGAAAAGTGGTTTCAATCTGCTAGTGGAGCAGCATTTGAAGTGATTGTGGCGTCGTGTTGGAAACGTTGATTGTTGCGGCCCGTTCGGTGGTGGCGAAATCGGTTTTTAACCGATCCGACCTGTAGAACGATATTAAGACGGTGTTAAAAGTTTCTGTTGAGTGAGCGTTCTACGCATGAATGAATTTTTTTGAGTGCGAGTGCGCAGTTACCAGAGTGAGCTTGTGAGTGGACGCTAGTTTGGCACAAGTTGAACATTTTGCTATAAGCTCGATTGCGTTGAAGTTTTTTTGCATATTGTGTTACTTTCTGCAACAGAAGATCTGCAGCGTTGTCTTTATAAAATACTGTAGCCCTAATTATTAGGATTTTTGTACTGTCCACCCTGAATTATACTTATTGCTTCATCATATACAAAGTCAAAGATGCAAAGTCAGCCTTAAGAAATAGCATCAACTGTCTGTGACTATATGTTCGTAATAAATAACTAACCAATTTTCTGGAACAAACACAAAAATCCCAGTTTAAAAGTGCTATTTTTGGTATCGGCATCCTGTAATGTAAGGTGTAGCAATTTTATGCTCATTAACACTTTGGCTGCCGGGTTAAATCAAGCGGTTCGCAAAAAGCAGCTGATTCGAACGTGGCTTTGCGGATGAATATCTCCGCTCCTGTTCGCTCTAGCGACTCGGCGAAAATCTCAAAAAACGTGGCCAGTCTAGTAGATTAGACTCGAAAAAAAATTTTTTGCTTGGGGGGTG
>Ga0210059_1003495_pt1 | contig 25172 bp, 13 predicted proteins | sample Ectturendosymbi2_FD_188042 | JGI IMG/M metagenome (GOLD analysis project Ga0210059, IMG submission 188042) | Ecteinascidia turbinata endosymbiont from Florida, USA - Sample 2 (SPAdes) (version 2) | ecosystem: Host-associated > Tunicates > Ascidians > Unclassified | place: Key West, Florida... | reverse complement strand
CCCCCTTGCAGCGGGGGGCCCGGGGCAATTGCCCCCGTTGCCCCCCCCTTAATCCGGCCCTGGGTGCGAAGGATTTTTGCCCGAATTCTCCCAAACTTGCCCGAAAAAACTCCATAAAAAAGTGACCTCCAAAACAATAAAAAAGCTAAGCTCTTCATGTTATTTTGGGAGTCATTTTTGCTCACATTTTCAGATGTTTGCTCAGCTTTTCAGGAATTTTGTGAAGGTTTTCAGAGATTTTGTACAGATTTCAACGGATTTTGCCCGGATTTTAAGGGATTTTGCCCGAATTTTCACCAAATCAAAACTTTTGGGGATGCGCTTTGCGCCCCCTGCACCCCCGCCTCCTACACCAGTGGTGCAGCATAAAATCGGAGTGCTATGATGAATGTTAAAAATAGAACCAAATATGATTTCCAAAATAAACTGAAATAGTTCATTTTACACATTTTCATACTTTTCTGAAAATCCCTAAAAAAAACTAAATCCCTAAAAAATCCCTGAAAAGGGTCAAAAGTTCCAATCTAGGGACAAAATCCCTAATAGTGAGAGCACTGTTTGCCCACCACATGGCTAGAACTGATTTTGGTATCGCGTTCATTTGGCGTTGCGCTGTCCGCTTTAGCTTGGATTGCGCCTTTTCCGATATTTCTTTATTTTCTACCTTGGTTTTACTCTACCAAGCCACAACGAAGAAAAGACGAAAATCCGCGTATTAATGAGGACATGAATCTCACGAACTCTTATTGTATACTGTTTATGGCGCGTGTTTTGTAGTGCAAGCATTCAAACAACAAACGACCATTCATCGCTGACAGCACATAGGCGTGCGAGTGTCGGAAATTTTACCTGCGGCTCCGTGTGAATGATTGGATGCAATCACCGAAAGTAAGCTTAACGTTTGGGGTAATGTGCATTTGTTCTCTGCCTGTGTGAAATTTTTTACGTGTATTACAGATAACTGAAATGAGACACGCTGGTTGGCAAGTTAGGTTTGTCAAAGCAATTCGGGAGACACGGCGATAAGCGACAAAAGTGGCTTCAGATAAAATTTCCTCGAGCCCTAAATGTTGCGTCTTGTACCCAACTTTTGATGATTGAATGTGACCGCCTACAGCATGTCTTACGACGATTCTATCTTTTGTGTACAGGATTTTAGACTGGGTTTGTGTTAATTCAGTGTCGTAGTTTTTGTTGGTTTTATGTCTGCACTTTCTTAAAGAACACTTTCCACCTACTCATCCCTTATTTCAACACTACTGCGATGAAAACACAGCCTGTCCGTTCTTTCATGTTTCACCGCGCAGCATTTTTTTACAGCTTCACGCGTTTTGTTGGGTTGGCCTGCTGCTATTGGCTTCATCAACGAAAGTAATTGCCATCTGTATGGGTGGAAAGCAACGTGCGTTGAATCACTCTTACCCAGGGGCCTCAAACACGTGGCCCGCGAGGGCGTTTCGTGCGGCCCGCGATGCTTTTCGGAAATTTTCAAATATTTAACATTTACGTTGCCAAGCGTCTGAAAAAAATGCCGCGAAATAAATGAACCAAATTTGAATGATACCCAATGCGGTTTTCATCCTGGCCGTAGTACTACAGACCAAAATTTCACTCTCCAGCTAATTTTTGAGAAATCTTGTGAGTGTGCCAAAAAGCTTTACACATGTTTTGTCGACCTCGAAAAAGCACATGACCGAGTTTCTCGTGAAAAGCTTTGGGAAGTTTTGCGGGAATGGGCTACGGTGTTGACGACTGCCTGTTACTGGCCATCAAGTCACTTTATTCCTGATCAGAGGTTTGTGTCCGTGTCGGGGGAGTTAAATCACAACCGTTCGCCGTTGGTGTTGGACTCCGACAAGGGTGTGTGCTGTAACCGCTTCTTTTCATAGTCTACATCACGGGTGGCCAAACTACGGCCCGCGGGCCGCATCCAGCCCGCTGACCAGTTTAATCCGGCTCGCCAAACACCTTGCACATTTTTTTCAAGCACCACGTTTTCGACTGTGGACAGCAGTGCAACAGCATTGGCTGCTGCCTGTCACGTAAATCGCACTGTATTCAGCCCTGCAGTGGCCAGGCCAGTGGCGTAGCTAAAGGGGGCGGGGTGGGGGCGGTCCGCCCCTGGCGGCACTTTTATGGGGGCGGCACTATGGGTTATGCTGTAGGCCAGGGATCGGGAACCTTTTTGGCTAAGCAAGTCATGAAAGCTACATATTTTTAATTGTATTTCCGTGAGAGCCATATATTTTTCAACACTTAAAAACTAACATGTGCATTTTTAAGCAAAATCAACACTTTTAAACAATGGTAAATGTCTGAATTTTCTCTTTAGTAACATTCTTCTTACTGTTAATGCGACGTCTGGTGCTGCATGGTTTTGTTGATGGCTTTGTAGTTTGGTAGATGTAAAATTACAGAAAAAGTTTCATTCGTGACAATCGTGTTAAGAAAATATCAAGCGAACCAGATCCCGTCATTAAAAGAGCCACACCTGGCTCGCGAGCCATAGGTTCCCGACCCCTGATGTAGGCTATAAACTTGCAAAGGCTGTATTGAAGTAAAAGTGGTTTTAATGTCGGGACACTACTCGCAGGTGAAGGACGTTTTTGATTTTGAGTAATTTAAACTATGGCATGTGTATTTAAGCGATTGTTGTCTTAGCCAAACAAACAACAATCGTGTATCAGGGATGTTGTATCAATAGGCTTTTTTACATGAAGCTGCAACACGGTTCTCAACACGCTTATCAACTCACTTGAAGTCAAATTTTACTGATTCACTTCACGGTTGAGTGATCGAGTGCTGGGTCGTTGTTGACGTTTGATCGTAGTCCTTATATGACGTTATAGAGTTTAGTAGGAGTATTGTGGATGACCGTGAGCAAACGTGTGGCTGTGGTGAGCTCTAAGCTTAGCTTTTGTAAGTGCTCTTAAGTTTGGTACCTGCGAGTAAAAGCGCATTGTTGGGTCTAAAAAACATTTCTGTGTAAATCTGATAAGTGTGTAGTAGGATTTGTGCTCGTCAAAATAGATTTCTATGTGTGTGGAGAAATATAATCTAGCTCAGTATTCTTCAACAGGGGTTCCGTGGTACCCTAGTGTTCCGCAAAACATGTAGTGGGGTCACTTGAGTTTTAAAGGTTCCTCGTTTTTTATAGGGGAAATGATTTCTTGCTTCAGTATGTTGATGCGTCATTATGAAAAGTTTTAGATCACCATGCTGCATTCAGATTCCAAGTAGGCCAGTTAGTTGCACACGAGGTTGAGTGCAGTTAATAGCCAAAAAAGAGATATTGATAGTTGTTGCGTCGCTTGTTGTTCATTGTGCAATTGAGAATAACGTTATTGTTGCATGACAGTTATACGATGTTGCCGATGTACAGTTCACAGTAGAGAAAGAAGGCCCCCTTGAACTTTTGCAGCAGTGTTGCCAACCTTGCGGTTTTCCCGCGAATTTGGGCTTGTTTTTTTTTGGATTTGCGGTTTTTTTTGAAGACTTGCGTGTTGCTTGTTTTGGCGCTTTTTTAATTAAAATTGACTTCTTTTTGCAGATTTTTGTTTGCGGATTGCTTACATTTTGTGGCACTTTTGCTGTTTCAATCTACTGCAAAACAAAATTTGGGCGTATTTTCGTGTAAATTTGCACATTTGGGCTTGTTTTTCGGATTTGCCTACCTTCTTTTATATTTAATTTGCCTGCTGGTTTTATGTTTTTTTCAATTTTCCTACCAAGCGCAAGCTGGGCTTGTTTTCTTTCCGTTAAATTACCTATTCTAGGCTTGTTTTTCAGATTTGCTTGCTTGTTTTTACAAAATAACCTGGCATCACTGTTTTACTGTTTATTCAAAAGCATAACCTTGGGAACTCTGTTCCAAATATAGTAATAATGCTGCGGATTTTCCTCACAATTGCCGTTAGTGTTGCTACCTGTGAGGGGAGTTTTTCGAAACTAAAACTTATCAAGAATTACTTAAGATCTAGTATGAGCACCTTGAGGTTGAGAAATCTTGCCACACTGCCTATAGAGCGAGAATTGACAGACAACATAAATTTTGACATCGCCATTGAAGCATTTGCCAGTAAAAAGGCAAGAAAAGTTACTGTGTAGAAAACTGTAGTTTTCATTTTTAAAATAAAGTTGGTCTTAATTTTTTATGCATTTTTACTATTTTTCCCTATATGTCATTTTTGCTTTTTGTTTAACTGTTACTTACAATGTTTGAGTTTTTTGGTGTGTTTTTAAAGCATACCATATTTGAGCATGTGAGAGTACTGTAATATTATAATGGTGCACAAACTAGTTAATATTATACAAAGCTTTAAGAGCCAGTCGCTGTGCAATATGCATTTTTATGGGCTTCGGGGGCGCCAAACTCAAGGGCCGCCCCGGGCAGCCCACACTCTAGCTACGCCACTGGGCCAGGCAGTCGTGAATTCGGCCCTCGGGTCAAAACGTTTAACCACCCCTGGTCTACATTAATTGGATAAACAGTCACAGCCGAGTCAATGAGGGTGTCATATTTGGGAGCTGCAGGATCAACCGTTTGCTTTTTGACGATTTGGTACTGCTAGCATCTTCTCAACAGAGTCTTCAGCAAGCACTTGATAGGTTTACAGTTACGTGCGACCGAACCAGAATGAAAATCAGCACTAAAAGACCGAGGTATTATGTCTCTCTACAAACCCAAGGCAGTGTATGCTGCAAGTGAGCGGAATGCACAGCAACAGGTGGAGAAATTCAAGCACGTAGGGGTGGTATTTACGAGTGACGGAAGGTGGAGCGAGGAGGCGGATGGATTGATAAAGCTAACGCAGTTCTTCATGAGCGCTATCGCTCTGTGGTCACAAAACGGGAGATTTCAAGCACCGCAAAGCTGTCAGTTTTTAAATCGGTCGTTGTTCCGATCCTTACCTATGATCCTGAATCCTCGGTAATGACCGAAATAATATTATCTCAGGGGAAAGCGATAGAGATAGGAGTTTTACGAACAGCCAGTGGTGTGACACTTCGCGACAAAGTGCGCAGCAGTCCCGTCGCCACGGAGGGGCTTTTGTGGGCTTAGCCCCCAAAAACAAAGCTCCAAGCCCCCCCAAATTGAACTATGAAACACTATAAATTAGTGGAATTTTTGTCAAATTTGAATGTCAAGCCCCCCTGCACGATCGTAAGCCCTCCCGCACAAACGTAAGCCCCCTATTGACGACTTTCTGGTGACGGTTCTGGTGCGCAGCTGTGAAATTCGCAGAGCTCTGAATGTCGAGCCACTTCTCCGAATCGAGAGATCCCACCTACGTTGGTTCGGCATGTGTCCAGAACGCCCCACGAAAGACTGGCGAGGCCAGTCCTTCTGGCTGAACCCACGGGAGAGCGGCCCAGAGTTGTTCTAAGGTCCGGTGGAGTGACTACATCTCCGACCTTGCTTGTTCCCGTCTTGGTGTGAAGCCAGCAGAACTATCTGAGATTGCTGTTGATCGTGAGGTGCTCTAAGTCCTCCGAGGGCTGCAGATCCCACGACCCTCCATAGAGGAAAAGTGGGAGCGAAAATTAATGAAATTAGTAACATTTACGTTGTTTAGTTGATTTACCAGAGCTTAAAAAGTGCTCGCTTAGCGAGTGAACAACTTCCTTAGACGGCTAGAATCGATTAATACGAACGTAGAGACGGCTAGAAATGATTTGTCTACAATTCATGATACCTTTCGCAGGAAATAAAATGTAAAAGCTAATTGTAGTAAGTTCAGGTACAGACATTGTTGCGTCAGCGTTATAATGCGGCCCGCTGGTTATCTTGTAAGTCCTCATGTGGCTCACGAAGCAATCTGATTTTGAGACCCCTGCTCTTACCGGTGTAATTGAGTGTGCATTTGCTGCGAATATCGCATAATCTGTAGTGTCAGTTGCCAATGTCGTTGCCAGTTGCCAATGATCTCTTCAGGCTTTGGCCTGCCATCATTGGCTGTTTGTTAATAATAATAAATAAATCTGTAGTGTATCTCGTTCTCTGCAAAAATCGCTAAGCAATCACACGTAGCTGAACTTCGATCACATAAGGTTTTTCCGAAAAGTTATTACAGGCACGAACGAATTGACTAGATGTGTTTTGAGAGAAATACCAATCACGCTTTGCTTTGTCCTCGCAGATGATTTACATATCAATATATTTAAATTTGTCGCTGGACACGGTGCTGTAGTTCATCCTGTTTCTATTATTATCGTATTTGGATGCAAACAAGCACAGCAATAGTGTAAAACACATCAATTGGTTTTATCAGAGCTGTCAGCTGGAATGCACAAAATGCTGAATCGCGTTGGTCGCACGTGCATATCACTCTTAAAGTACTGTAGAACACTTCAGTTTTCATGCATTTTATAAGTGTGGGTTACAGCACGATTGGATGTCTTGTTCAAGTCGCTTAACGTTACAAAGACGATAAATATTTTTCTTGCACATTTCCGTTTATTGACAAAGCTACAAATCTTTTTAATGCTACTGGGCATCATGCATGCAGCCCCATCCCTACCAAAATCTCCATTGATATCCGCTTACCAGCAGCAAAATCAATTGGCCTAAATTTAGCGTACCCTACTTAACAAAATGATTTCAATGTATTTTTACTGTTGGTGGGTGGAGGACGTATTCTTTCAATCTCCCCTTGTTGGCCCCTGCCTACATACCCACATAGAGTTGTAAAAGGGCCTCATTTTGAAGCCATGACCGGCCCGAGACGGACATCACAAGCCCGAACCCGGCTTGAGCCCGACATTTATTTTTGAAACCCGATTTAGGCCTGAAAGCCGAAGTTTCCGAGCGAGTTAAGATATGCGCAACTACGGAGTAACAAAAAACCCTGTGTGCAGGTGCAGTTGCAGGTACACGGTTGATCACACCGAAAATAACTACCACCTTGGCCAACACATTGGCATCATCTGGCACAAACGTAGCATGTTAGTTAACGATAATACTGCGGAATGTAATGTTTCTCAAGAAAAAAAAGAAACAATCACGAAACTATCTACGATGACGCTATAGGCATAAAAGAAACTTTCTAGGATAGCTCTATAAATATGAAAAGCCGGCTTGTTGGCTTCTCGAAACAAGCCAGGAATCGCGTGAGTGATTGATCTTTTCGACGCAACGCCATCGCGTGCTAATTTACTCACCTCTGTCGCTTTCTCAGAAACAGTGTGAGACTAATCCCAATAGCGAATAAAAGAACGCTGCTGTGTTTGCAAACAGAATTAGCTGAAGAAAAATCACAATCACTTCACTCACAGAAGTTACAGCAGTGAGCACAACAAATTTACGTCATGAAAGAAAAAATTCGTTACTCTTAATGTTATAAAAAAGTTTTTTTATGCAGGCCCCAAATTGGCCCGAAATAGTTTGACAAACTTTAGCCCGGCCCGACACGAAAAGCCAAGACAGGTCAAAAGTTTCTGTAAGAAAATGTGGTGTATCTATAAAGCAATTGTTTCGCATTTGGATGAAAACATTGCTGCATTTTGGGTTTGGTTAAACTCAAGAAAATCAGATGACTTACGAACCAATGCATTCAGCACAAGCACAAAGTGTGAGAGTCAAGGAAAAACATCTTTTGGATTTGTTGGTCACCATTGTTGCGACATTACAAGAAATTAGGATAAATGTATATTTTATCCTTATTTCCGACTTCCGAGTCAAGTCCCTACGTTTTGAGCTATAGGTCATTATTCAGCTAGGTAAATACTGTAGACTACTTCTCCAACGTTTTGTTTGAAATCCTAGTCAATAATGGTTGAAAATAGTCTTTTGCTAAACTCCCCATGCCAAAACTAAGTCTCCACAATAGTGCTGCTTTTTGTCTTCGGCAAAAGCTTCGCAGCGATTTGCCTGAAAATCTAACTTTCTAACATTATATACACTAGCATCATTAAATTATACGTTGTCTATTTCGGAATACGTGACAACCAACTGTCATGGTACAAGTGCCATCACATGGCGCAAAACGATGGTCACCACAAATAAATATCAGAGCTAGCTGAAAAACTATATATTAACGGGCAGACCTAAGCGGCATAGAGTGATCATGACATGTGATCTCTATTGCTGCTGTCACGTAGAAGGCTTTCCCCGTGTAGCGCTTGCCACCACGCAAAGCAACGTTACAGCAAAGCCAGTTACATTTCTGCACTGAACAAAGCATGGCTGTACTATGATCTCTCACATGTGCAGCGGTAATACTCACACTGTTACAAGAAAATAACCTTTTTAACAGTAGGCCTATGTCACACGGGAAAATGTCGGACAGAAGCAGTTAATCATCTTTCACGGTCTCTAGAAACACGAAAAATGCTAAAAATTATTTTATCGAAGTTAATATACATAAACTAACAGAATCAGTGATACCACACCAAACTCTGTTTCAACATCAACTAGGTTATGTATGGCCTACCACCTAACATGAAAAGCTCTTCACACAAAACGTGACAAACATCGCTTTTATTTTTGAAACCTCTCCAAATATAAAACCTAAAGAGAAAAAAGTGGGGGGACATGGCATATTATGTCCTCCCGTCTAAAAAAGTGGGGGGGATACGTCCCCCGTGTCCCCCACCAAATTGCGCCTATGATTATCAGCATGAGTTAATTTTTAGTATCATTAGCGATTAAGTAATGTGCAGTACAAAAATATTTTTGGTGATGATTTTCAATGAAATCAAGTGTCATGTCAACACCTTTTTAACCTTTTTAGGTCTGGTGTGGGGATGCATGGGGATGCATGCATCGTCGCACACCTATGCTCGACGCACACCTATGCTCGACTCGCACACCTTCTATGCTCGACTCTCGTATTCGCACACCTTCTATGCTCGACTCTCGTATTCGACGAGACATTAGCACAGCCTGATTTTGCAGTTGTAAATTGCTCTGACGTAGTTATGAGTGCGTCTTACTCCGTTGTTTTATCGCGCAGCCTGATATTTTTGTAGTTATGAACTGCTGTGTCATAGCATTGAGTGGATTTTCCTCCGACATCCTAACTTGGAGCGCTGATAGTTTGTATTAAGTGCAATGACTAGGGGCGTAACGAGGGTGGCAAGTGGGGCACAATTCCACGGGAGCCGAATCATTATGGGGCACCGAATCACTGCAGGGGCGCTGAAAAGTCTCAACAATATCACAAGGACTTTCTTCAATACAGTACATTTGCTTAAGAAAGACCTCAGGTTCAAAAATGGGGGCGCCAAACTTGCTCCTTACCGCAGGCGCCATCTAACCGCTTTAAGCCCCTGGCAATGACACATAAAATAACGAAAGTGCGTGTAGTATAACATGCATATCGTGTCAACGAACTTCGTCATAACGTTGGTTTGGAAACATGAATATGACGTCAAACTGTGACGTCATGAACAGCGCACACCAAACACAAATGACCACCAGATGCATCTGAATGACCCCCTCATGAAAATTTTCTGCCTACGCCACTGGATCTCAGTCCGTCTACTGTTTATCCTTGGCGTTTATCTGTCACTCCAACTCACCGTCTGGATAAATGTGAGGATAAGGGCTCATTAAAAATCTTTTACATTTATGGGGGGTTGTCGAAGATCCTTTGCAGCGAAAGGGCTTCGGTGTGTATCACGTTGACAATTTACTGCATTTGCCTTCCATCTTTCACTCAGTATTTCAACAAGAGTCGAGCTCCTGGTCTTGTTTAGTTCCTTTCCCTCGGTTTGCGCAATGCCTGCCTAGCAGAGATGGCGATAGTGATATTTTCAAACTCCGAGTACGCTCCAGTTCTAAAATTTTTTGAATCCTCACCGACTCCGATTTTTTTTCAAATTTGAGAATCCGACTCCTGTTCAAACTCCAAAAATCATGTATGCATTATACAACCGAGATTAAGCCATGTTTGTAAGGAATGAATGACATTTATAAAGACCGCGCAGACTCCTGCTACTGCCGAAAATAAAAAGTTACTCCAGATCCGGGTCCGGTTTTTCAAGAATTTTTGACTCCGGATCCAGGTACGAAGAAAACGCGCAATCTTGCCGTAGTCCACTCTGGACTGTGTGTACTGGTCTAAGCTAACAGCTTCACTCAAAATGCAATCCAGTTTCCAGCCACTGGTGGTATGTGTACCTCTTAGTCAATCGCTCAGTTTAATTCATTCTGAACCTACAGAAAATTATGGTATTACTTCTACGGAAACTTCTTCAAATAGTGAGGTTCCTAAGCCTTCTCACTTTCTACGAAACGAGAAGACAAATGACTATTTGTGACATTCTTTTTCTTCGCCAACCGAACCTCTATTATCCTGAATTTTTAATAATTTATAAACAGATGCTGTCTGACCTGTTGCGGTTCTACTGTAAAATCAACATTTTAAACTAGATACACAAGAAAAGGATTGTCCGACGTTGCGCCATAATCGGACAGGACGAGTCCAATTTGTAACGCTTGAGAAATATTGCATAACACAATTTTCGTGACTGTTGACGTTTGCCTCAGATCAGTGCGAAACCAAAACTTCGAATTTATTCACACATCGCTGCGTACGTGTGAAACTGAAGTGTTTCAGAGAGAATAAAACTACAAGTTTGGCTGTTAAGCCGGAGGAATCACCCTGCCACGCACTGCTTTCATAACTTGCGATAAATTTGATTGCACGTATCCACAATTCAGCATCAAGACACCACAAGGGTGACGCAGGCGAATCTGATCGCAATTTGCAATTTCATATTTTGAAAAATGTAGTCGAAAATAATTTTCACAATAAGTCGATTGCTGCGACAGTTCAATAAAAAATCAAAACCACTTTGACACTTTCAGATAATATTTGATGACTGCAAAAACAGTAAATTTTAAAAGATTGCTTTTGCAAACTGTTTTCGTTTTCAGTAAACGAACAAGTTTCTCTTAAACGTGTTCTTTTTGAAAAAACACTCAGCTTTCAAACAAACATCCCGACAGCAATTTTTATTTATGAAAAGCTATTAAAAATTACTTTGTTTTAGGATTCAATTTTTTAAAATACGACATTGCATTACACCTGCATGTGCGAATCGCACAAAGTTTTTCAAAGGGGTTGAATTAAATATCTTCACAATCAAAGTCAAACATGTAAGGCCGTTACAAAGTGGAAGTGAAATTTTGCCTACATAACATCAATGATTTTATTACAAGGCAAAAAGACACTCACCATGAACTGATTCCTATATATTCTGTTCGCTTCGCAGTTGCCAGCAGAAAACCAGTAAGGCTATCTTGCAATTTTTCATTTTACTGTATATCAGCTATTGGTGACGATTATTTCGACCGAGAAGTGAATAGCTTAGACTTGCCTTTAACGTGCTACATTTTCGTTTGGATGAAAACACACACTGTAAAAAGGCCTGCCCAAAGGTATAGAATGAAGCAAAATATTGTATGCCTCTTGCACTGCTATTTCGACAGTCGTTAGCGCAGATAAGTAGCAAGATAAGAAGCACTTTGCCATGCTTATGCCAGTGAGTTGCTCGGCAGTGGCGGACAGCGCTCAATGGAAATGGGAAGTTTAAATCAGCAGCCCTGAAAATGCGTAGTCCTTGAGGATAGTTTTCTTAATGTTAGTGGAGCTGTGCTTATGAGAAAGATCATGCCTGGATTTTCTCCTCGTCATCACTTGTTTCACTCGTATTTGCACAAACTCTATGGTGTTGTTGTAAGCATCTTGGATATCGAGCACCAAAAAAACGAGCAAAGATTGGCGCAGTTTTAGCTGTAAAAGTGCTTTTTCTACTACGTGCGAAATAAATAACAAATGACTGAAACTCTAAACGTGTAGTATAGTTTGTTTCCAACAAATCAGTGTTATATTTTTGAAACGCATCCTTGCTGTCGAAGTTGACATAGAGCTACAAGATTGATTAATGGAACAACTTTCTTGAGAGATTATGCACAAAAAGAACTTATGTGATATATTCGAAGTGTTGTCATCCTTGCTGTAGATGTTTTCAAAATGTGAAAGCTAAATATATATTCGACTTTAACTTTGAGCATTTCGATAATACATTGACAATGCTATTCATCTGTTCTCAATTTTATTTTTAAATCTTAAAATCAACCAACTAATTGGCACAGCTGTTTAAGCTCACGCCATTGAAGCTTCACGGTGGGGTCATATCTAACACTTGTGAAACTGTAGTTGCGGCCTGTTCAGTCCCTTACTGCCAATCACTTGCAAACAAATCAGAATTCACTACGAGAGTATACGCATGTCCCACGGCGCAAGCAACGTGAGATTTATGCTGTTTGACCCTTCGTAGCACTGGAGAGAAACTCCAAAATGAGTACAAAAGTGAGTATATCGAAACTGGTCCTGAACTCGAAGCAACGTTACATAACGCAATGATTCTAGTTGCTTTGTTTCATCAACTTCTTCAAAGGCAATTTCTACACTGAAAAATTAACCAAATATGCGAATGCATGAAAATTCGCCAGGTTAACCAGACTTCAATTTTCTGAAAAAATGAACTGAAATTCTGACGTGTCCTGAAAAAATCTACTGTAGAACTTTTTATTGAGTTTAAGCGTATTAACGCAGCTTGATTATTATTTCATACTCCTTTGTAAAGATGATTAGTGTTAATCTTGCTTTTTCTAAAATGCTGTATTTAATCCTGTCAAAAAGCTCGTGTCTTCTAAAAGAAACAGCAAAATTGACAAAAATTCATCATTTTATAGAAGTAATGGACTCAGCTGTTATAATTCTTCTAGCTTTTCAAGGGGTTTGAAGACACAAACGTGTGATGCCAAACAAAATTTCAAACAGGATTTCCCGTTCTGTGCGTTGATTTTAGCTTACTCGTTTACAACATATTTCTTAATTTAATTTGAATAAGACCTGATGATGCGTACTCGATAGTAAAATTATAAACTGTAATGTGTAACCATCATGGTGTCTGATTCATATCTGTCGAGGGTTTCTTTCAATAGATACGGATTTTGTTGTTTTTGTGTCACAGTTTGATCTGCTATTCAAACGAAAAAAATGGTATAATCTAATGATCCTGCAGACAGAAAGGGCACCAATGGTTCGTTGCGCGCAAAGTAACAGACCTGCAATCACTTTAGATTTTATTGGTACGGCACGGCACGGGTAGGATTTTATCCAAAGTGAGGCATTGAAAGTATGACTTGCGGTAATCCTTTACCAGAAGCATTGATTCTCCCTTTTCACGTTTGGGTAAGCCTACCTTGTCATTCAGAAACAAAGGTCGGTTTTGGGAGTAAACAGCTACGATTTACTACATGGCAAAACGTGTGATAACAAATCATTGTCTTTGACAGGGTTGCAAGGTTGGACATATTTTGGCCGAATTTCAGGATCTGGGCTTGTATCAAGTTGGTTGGCCTCAAAATATTTCTTTTGACCTTTTGGCCTTTTTCCGGCCTCGTCTCCGGTTGGTTGGCCTCAAAACATTCGTTTGGCCTCTTGAGATTTTTTGGCTCTTTTACGCTGAAATAGTTTCTTCCGTAGAAGAATAATTGCAAATACAATTCCTTCGGCAAAGCCTTAGCAAAATTTTCGTGATAAATTCTCTATCAACCGACGCCCGCGTTCTAATTCTATTGGTGCGATTTGAGGGATGCGAGATACAAATTAACTTTTTTGCGTAATAATTGGAAATGCGTGAACTGCTTGGCGCATACTAAGCACTAATGCCGACTCAGCCCTCGCAGACAGGTCTGCGTCTCTGTGATAGAATTGCGACAGTGACGTCGCTCTTGTGATTTTGGTCGTAATTACAGTATGGGTGCATACAGCTGCCGATCAGTACGTAAACTGTGTCAACATTGTGCTCAAAGTGTGGGATCTCACAAACCATGAAAATCAGAGAAACACAAGATGAGCTCCAGTACAAGACAAGCAAGGCTTAATTTCAATTTCCAATAAAATTTCTAGTGATTATTCTTGTAATTTAGGTGTTTTTTTGTGACAAAGAAATAAGAATACCACAAAGATGGGATTTTTCTGGCCTTTAAAAAATTGTTTTGTTCTTTTTCTGGCATTTTTATAGGACTCAGTGGCTTTTATTAAAATTCATCTTACAATCGTGGTTGTTGTTCGGATTGGGTCACTTTGATCAACTTCAAATAGTTAGAATTGTTCCAATGGCCCATGATGTTTTCGCGCTTTGACATTTTCTTTACAAACGCTATACATTTCCTTTTCATTTAGAAAATGTACAACTAAAAGTCCAAATAACTGAATTTTTAAGAAACTTCTCCATCGTCTGTGCGTTAACCCTTTTCAAATGTTTAACTCTCCATATCCTAGAGCTACTTACAAGGTTGAGAAAAGAGTTTTCGTATGTTTGTATAATGTTACGCGTATTTTTTACAAAATAACTATCAAAATCATGTATTAACATTTGTGGTAAATCTTAAAACCTTCCTCAAGTAAGAGATATGTCAAACATCAAGATAAAAATCGTTGGGAATTTGTGTTTCTGAAACAAATACCAAGCGTATTACTTATTGTTGGAATGCAATTTTACACAGGTGAGGTTAATAACACCAAAAGCTTGCACCAAATACAAGATGTTTGCTATTGAATTCAATGCATCAAAAGGATATCACGGTCCCGTCGCATAGTGAACCAAAAACATAACATTCAGAGTGTGACACCATCCATGGCGATGACTCAAGTTCAGAGCATGACTCAGGAATCACCTTGACTGCTCAGGTACGAAGCTTTCTGCAAAAAGCGAAAATGTTTGCAAGACTTGCGTATATCTACAGCTGATTTCGAAAAAACTAACTTCATTCGAAACTTCAGCGAGTCTCTTTGCTTCAGGAATAATCGTCCATTGAAGTTTATACCGGTGACCAGCAGCACTACCACCTCCAGCTCTGTGAGCAAATATTACTGAAATTTTAATAACTATCGTACTTGCAGTGCTTGATTAGTGACAACAGGTAGCTCGTCAAAGCGCAATTTTCGATCTCTCGTTGGCTGCTCTGTAAAATAATAACAATAATAATAATTGGAAAATTAACCATGCCCAGCCCAGGACATCAAATGTAAACGAGCATTTTCAAATGACAATGATGATATCCAGGAAATTAGTGTAGCCTATGGAAAATTTTGAGTATACGCATGTGTGTTGTTACATGTTTGACGTTTGAACACCACCAGGAAGACTGTGTCGTTGCAATAAAATTATTTTATGCGATTTCAGAACACACCATCAAACAATTTCTGGAAAATGACATTAAAAACAGCGTTCGCTGGAGATACCTTGTTCCTCTTCCAATGGAAATGTCCTGTCACAGCTCCAAAGACACTAAACAGACCGCAATAAGCGCTTCACAATTTTGCGAGCTGCATAATCCTTTGTTGCCTGATGACTATTCTGAACTCTTTCAAGCTGATCAAAATAATGCGTATCGAGAAGCAGTCGTCAACAACCCTTATGACAAAGACTACATTGCATTATATAAAGAAAGAGTTGGAAATACGGTTGGAGTGGTTGGTGAAGTAGGTATAGGCAAGTGCAAGTTTCTGACATTGACTGTGAACTCAACTATGAAAAAACTATTCGATGTGCAAAACCTTTTAATTTTTTCAGTAAGCTCGGGCAAGTCAATTGGAGCGAAAAAATATTGTTACTTGATTTCCTTGTGCAACAGCATTCGCTCAAAGAAATTCTTTCACAGGACATGAGAGCATATCTTTTGAAATGTTTAAAATAATCCAGTTCTGTGTACATATTCTTTGATGGTTTATGAAATGGATCGTCTTTTTCTGAAAACACTTTCGTCGGTTGTTGCTATCGAAGAAAAAGCTTATCCTGACCAAATTTTGAAAAACATCTTAGCCCGTGATTTTCTTCCTCGAGCAAAAAAGTTTCTTTCTTCACGACCAGAAGCGTGGAACCAACTCGATCCAAAGTACAGGCCGCATTTTACTGTACGTTTGCTTGGTTTGAACAAAACATCTCAGGAAACTTTGATAAGACACCTTTGTGCAAATGAATCAGAGTTTTCACAAGTGATCAGCCATCTCGCAGCTCATCCTAACATTCGCGAGCTTTGCTACAACCCAATGTATTGCATACTAATAACAACTTACATTCTGCAAAACAAATGCGATAGAGCGCAGCTGATTACTGTTACTGATCTTTTCGCTGAAGTCCTATATCAATGTATTAAGCCGTCTTACTTTAAAAGTGACCTACAAAGATTGAAAATGATCACCGGATTGGCCCTCAGCGGAATCGCTGGGAAGGAGTTTTCTTTCAAATGTAATAAATCTGATAAAGATGACAAAACTTTGGAGATGTTCATGAAAGTTGAACTTGCCAAAGGTGTTAGATTCGGCGAAAAAATTTTTCCTTTAAAATCGTCGGCACCCCAACATCAGTACAAACAAGGGCGGAGCCAGACATTTTCATTTGGGGGAGCCACTGGAGGGGCCAGTTTTGCAACAAGGAGAGCTGTCAATGGTCTGTGTAGGACTTTCAAAAAGAAACCTACAGAAAGAGACCTAATTTTGGGGGGGCCACTGGGGGTCCAGGCAAAATTTGGGGTGGTGGTGGCCCCCCCTGGCACCCACCTAGCTTCGCCCCTGAGTCCAAACATCAGCGCTGGCCTTCGTTCTGGAACATAGCAAAAACGTCGTCAACTTTGAGACTATTGCATCAACGATTGCTGAAAAGTTCATCAAAAAGCATGTTAAAGAGAAGCCTGTATAAGTGAAATTTGCCGCAAACATTCACAACAGGGAACTTGTGTCGTCGAAATTGTTGGTTTAATTCAATCAAGCATTGAGTTCAGAATAAAGTACCTTGTAAGCTCTATGCATCTCAAGCAGCAAACGTTATCTTATTTCGTTTTTTTCTGATCGTGTTGCAGCAGAGAGAAAAATTGGCTGTTGTTTTCCTTCTTTTATTTAGTTGCAAGTTTCTTCACCACTTATTGACCAAACACAGCCTTTGTGGCGAAATTTGTATTTGGCGTTTTGACCCTGAAAAAATGCATGGTAACATTTGGCCAAGTCATCAGGCAGGTGACGTCTCCATGTCATTTTTGCAAATTATTTGCCTATTTGCACTTGACTGAATTAATGTCGTTTTCTTTACTCGTTTCGAGTTTCAGTCTTGCAGCTTCTAGTTATTTTTGCAGCCACCACCATCAGTCGTGCCCGTTTGTTTTTTAGGGTATTGAAATTATTCCTCGACTGCACACTCCTGTGTCGATCCATTAAGTCCATTAAGTCGTGAAGGTTTCAAATGTGCGTTAGTTAATACTCTGTTGCGGGTATGCACTGTGGTCTCTGCTTTCCATCTTTTTCTGTCATGTAAGTGAAACCACATTGAACATAGTCCTCATTCCAGTTGCGTTTCTTGGACATGTTTCTTAAAAATTAAATGTACTGATATTCACATAATATAGTTGACTCCCAAAATTTAACAAGTATACTTATGTTGTTGTTGCACAATAAAGACCAACAGTGGAACAGTCCGCTCGAAAGCTTCGCAGTTTGTCTCTGCAGGCAAAGGAGCGGACATGAGTGAATTTCAAGCTTGTTAGCTGCTTGCAGAGGCGAATTTTATTTTCGGGCAGCATTGCCACTTCTGATATCTTAACATCAGATCTGATGTTCTGAGAGGAATTTCTGATGTCTGATGTTTTGGCAACAAATCTGATGTTGACTGAACTGTTGTTTTTTTCTCCAAATTTTTTATACTATAGGATGAAAATGAGTTAGATTCATCACCAATTTCTCATCCACATGTGCGTTTGGTATTCGTTCCAAACTGAAGAAGCAGGGTTCCTCGCTGACGGTGCCACATAGCAGAGGTGCAAAATAGCAGAGTTTCCGGTACACAGAAAACCTGAAGAGGACGAACGGATCTAGCGTGCGGCACTAACTACAATATGCAAAACAAAGATTAATACAAGAAAAATAAAAGTGCGGCAATGCAGCACACATCGAATGAGCCAAATAGAATATGTTGAACTCTACAAACCGCCAAAATGCCAAATGGCAGTGGTGCCAAACTGCCAAACAGTAGAGGTTTTGGCATGCAGGATTCAACGTGGGTTACCGCACTTTGTTAGCAGAAGAATTAAGCTTTATATAAACTGTAATGTAAAAATCTGATGTTGAAAAAGGCAACAATCTGATGCTAACAAGTGGCAAACAACTTTAGCACACCCACGTGCTTTTAGATTTTTCAGCTGATTAAGTTCATGCGCTTTGGCTCAACATTCAGTTACCCGCACAAAGAATTTCTCATCCCACCCCCGCCCGGCACCTGCACGCATACCAGTGCGGGCTCCTGCACCTGCCCAGCAAATGTGAGTACCCGTAACCCGCCCCGCGCAGGACTCTATTCTACAATCAGGTTGATTGAAACTGTATGGAGAAATCAAATAGGAATTTTATGGAGATAATGTGAACTTCACAAAGATCTGTCCCTGTTTCGGTTTTGTTAATGTAACAAAATGTTGATATACGAAGTTCTAAAAGTTCGAGACTTTGGGACCGGTTGGAACCACTGCGTTACAAGAATGGCAATAGTCCCTAGTCATTAGAAATTGGGTGCATGAAGGGGTTGATGTCCTAGAGTAGAAATGTTAAACTTTAATACATAGGGGGATAAAATGTAAAACTTGGACAAAACCGCGGGCCAACATTGATATTTACTGAAAAAAATCTTCCTCCAGATAAAACAATAAGCCTTTTCATATGTATCCAAACGAGCTTTGCTTATACAGTGAATGTGGAACAAGCAAAGCTTAATTCTGTTCAATACAGTATATAACTAAACATTGTACAAAATCGAATTTAGAAAAAGACATCAGTAACATCAATTTCTTGAACAAAATTCGAATAAAAGTCGTGAAGACTCTCACGAACACGTGAGATCAGTGTAGGGTTGCCAGATCAGTGTAAGGTCTATTTTTAAATTTGACATTTTTCTATTAACTTTTTTTGCAAAAAAAGGGTTTTGAGTAGGTAAAATCAAATTTTAAATTTCACCACTGTTGACTCCCCTTGGAAAAAAGCCTTCCAACGCTATGGCTGTAACAATGGGCTGGTAACAAACTTTTGAGGCCTATGCTATATTTTTTGTTTAAAGGAACGATGTAATGCTTGTTACTGGGTAAATAATATTTTGATGAACTTGGTGTTAAAATGCACTCGGTACTCATTTGATAAATTGCTGTAACTTGATGTAAAAAATTGTCATGATCTACTACGCCATACTACAACGAAGAGCTTGTTTTAGTGGGGGAGTGTCACCAAGGACGCACTGGCAATTTTAGTGTGTGCAGAGTCAGTGTTGTTGTTCAAGATTGCCAAGAGCAGCTGGTAGACAATTTTGCAAAAAGGTTGATTGAACAGGATAGAGTCATCATGAACTAACACTTTTAAGCTATTGAGGGGGCAAATGGCTGAATCTACAAGAGACCGAAATATTATTGTAATATTCTATCTCTCATTAATCTGGTTTTTCAAGCGGTCAAAATTGCTCCAACTGACTTAAATACTTTATCTTAGACACTAACCAACAAATTAATCACCTGTTGTAATTCATCGTTTCAATGCCAACTATAGGCTCAGCAGAGCAAGATCTTTCAATATTACAGGTGTAGGAGCAGTCAATTTTTTCCACTTTCAAGGTCTTTGCACGACCTGGCTGAGATTCGAACCACGTCGAACAACGAACTACCAGCCGGCACTGGAAAGACAATTCTTGTGTTGCGCAGTTACATTGTCTGTACTCGCAATTGCGTTGCGTAAGAACTTGCCGCAAAATGTTCTCGTGTCTTTGTCGTTCTGATCATAGTGAAAGCGACGGCATGGGCCATGCGTGAGGAGCAGTCAAATTTTGTGGGGTGCGGAAGAATTTTACCCGAATTTCCCCAAACTTCCATAAAAAACTTTTGGGCGACTTTTTGTGCGAATATTTTCTCATGAAGAACGGTTTTGGGATGACATCCAAAAAAAGGTCTTCATGTGATTCTGCACACATTGGGCGCCATTTTTGCCCGTATTTTCAAGGACTTTGCCCAGATTTTAGGGGATTTTGCGAAGGTTTCAAAGGTTTCACAAATTTTGCCCAGATTTCCGCGGATTTTGCCCAGATTTTCAGGGATTTTGTCCGGATTTTCAGGGATTTTGTCCGGATTTTCAGGGATTTTGTCCGGATTTTCAGGGATTTTGCCCAGATTTTCAGGGATTTTGTCCAGATTTTCAGGGATTTTGTCCGGATTTTCACCAAATCAAAACTCTTTGGGGTGCGCTTACACCCCCAGCACCACGGCCTCCTACACCACTGCTCAACATGTTGCAAGCTGAAAATGTTAATTTCAGGTTGTGGGCGTCGGATGCTTTTTACCAGGGGTGAGGGCAAAAGTGGATTTCTTCAGTGAATGGCCAAAGGATTTTTTCACGGAGGTGGACAAACTCGGCAGGACTTGAGGGAAATGATTGGCCTACTTTTCTACCCAGCTTTTGTCCTGGGTCATTTCTCCTAAACTTCTGTGACCGCAGCAAGTCCAGAAGAATTTAAACTAACGTCTGTAGAAAAACAAGCCAATCAATTTCCTCACATCCTGCCGAGTTTGCTGTCTTTGCGGAAAAAGCTTCATTAACAACAAGGTCAGTTTTGTTTAACTTGGAGATGAATTTACCTGTATCTCGGAAAGAAATGACAACAGAATGTTCAATCGTCTGCAGGTCATTTCTCGTAAAACCACGACACTGTGTAGTAGAATGACTACTTTACCGTCCTCTCATCGCTGCGCCCCTTCAGTGCCTCGCGCTTTTTGCATTCTCGCTAGAGTAGGGGTTCCCAACCTGTGCTAAGCGCACCACTAGTCGTACGCGAAGGTCTTCCAGGTGGTCCGCGAGCAACTTCCATTTTTTCACAGTAATCTGGATTCACAGCTTTCTAGTTTACGTGTTGAGCTTTGTTTCTAAATAAATAAACTTTACAGTGGCCTGTTATTCCTATTTTAGCGCAACATTATGATTTTCGATGCGCTCTTAGCAAATCTACGCCACGCATTGACTAATTGGTGGAAAGTAAACAAAAACAAAAATCTTATTAAATTTAGTTGTGGTATTTTGTTGTTATTTTGATTTATATTATTTTAGTGAATAAACGAAGATTCGATCAAATTAGTTGTTGTTCTGGAAGAAGTGGTACGCGTTGACAACACGGGGTGACGAAGTGGTACGAGATAGTAAAAAGGTTGGGAACCCCTGCACTAGAGTCCTGCGAGGGTTGACATTTTTTGTCCACTCCCGCCCGCACCCACAAATTTTAAGCCCGCCCTGCATCCCCGGGCATTTGAGAAATTTTGCACGCTCCCGACCCGTATCCGCACGCCCTCCCAACCCCCCCCACTGTTTCCGCCCCAAACCTGCACCTGTCACTGTGTGTCTGAAAACAACTAAAAACTCATGGAATGCTTATTGCAAACAAAACAGCCACAATAATCGAAAACATTATTTTATTCGACGTTTGGGCTTATGCGTAAGCCATCATCAGAATAAATGAAATGCGACTGTTGGAAAGAAAAATTCCTGATGATGGTTTACGCATAAGCCGAAACGTCGAATAAAATAATGTTTTCGATTATTGTGGCTGTTTGGTTTGCAATAAGAATCTACAGCAACTTCGTGCATTGTTTACCAAACTCATGGACTGCGTTTCACTGCTGGTGGCAATTTATTCAGTGATTCAATTCAAAGCCAACGAAAGGTCTTGAAAAATACCAAAAGTAAAAATGTGGAAACTAGTCAAACTTCAGCGCTTCTTTCTCAAAGCACTGCTGAAAAGAGTATGTCGTTCACTGGGGAACTCTTCAAAGTTTCTCTTCTGCTATTCACGACATGATCATCGATACTGAACACTCGTTCATCATTAGCAGCGCTGGTTGCCATCACACAGAACGTATTTCCTGCAAGATAACTGAGACCTAGAAACTCCAATCTGTGGTCTCGCCATCATTGGAGAACGACTCTACACCAGCTATGTCAAACACGAGCCTCGCATGCGGCCCAGAACGTTTTCATTATTGTATATCAGGGGTGGGGAACCTCCGTCCCGCAGGCAAAATTTGGCACGCGTGAACATTTCATATGGCCCGCATCAGAATTTTCGTTAGCCAAGTTAGAGTACAACATCGCGTCAAAACGAAGCTCCATGGTAAGCAGGTACTTAGATAGCAAGTCACGCTTCATCATTGTTAGATAGTGGTAGAATTTTCGGATAAAATTAACTAATTTTGCGGCCCGCCAGCGATAATGCACAATTCATGCGGCCCGTGATAGTAAATAGGTTCCCATCCCTCTTGCATATGTACAATACAACGACAACCTGTTTATAATCTCAAATTCGACATTTTTGATGCAATGTCGTTAGTGGCTGTTTATCATGTTCCACGCACAGGTAGATTTCCACATGTCCAATGACACCTCGGTGCAAAACTGATTTATAGTTTTCATATTTTTACTCATGTGTTCCTCTGCACTAAATTGGTTTCTAACTACATCCTTTTCTTCCATTGGCACTAAATTTGCCTACTCAGGCGCAGATTTACCATTAGGCTAAAAAGGCTTAAGCCTAGGGTCCCCGATTTTGCAGGCCCCAAAATTTTGGGAGTAAGGACAATTTTCAGAATTTTTGTAAGCAAATGTAGGCTATTTGCATTTTTGTTTTATTTCAACCCAACGCACGCTTTTTCACAATGCCGCTAACAAAAGGCCTCTATAGAGGAATGAGCGCGAAAGTGAAAGACGATGAGCATTCTCTTTTTACGGCGTTGTGATTTCGTTTTTGTTACGTAAAATGTGTGGAACAACACGCCTGAATCCATTTTTCAGATTACACGAGTCACGAGACCAGTGAGGTGCTTTCGTTCAGCCCAGGTCTCCCTCTTGTTGTTTTTTATGGGTAAGATACGGGGTAAAGGCAAGACTAACCTGCACTGCAGCCAAGGCTGCAAATATTCAATGGAGAAAAATTGTTAAATGTTTGTAATACCGCGCGTGTTAAGCTGGGATGTTCTTTGACTTCAATTGTTTTGTAGTAATCTTGGGCCATTCCTTTCTACAGCTCAATGCATAGAAAAAGATTTCAACTACTGTTGAACTAGACGCATATCTTAATGTAAGAGTAAGGCCAATTTGTAGCATGAGCTTATTAGCGTAGTTAGTAAAGTGACCTTCACGTGTAAGTTGCTTTGTTTTTTTCAAAGTAATCAGAATAACGGTGGACCTACAATAGGCTTACTTGCATTAACTTGAGAATGTCGAAGCGTAGCCTACATATGAGAGTGGTTCGAGCAAGCGAAAGAAAGCCACTGTCAAAGCAGATGCACTACAAGCTGTTATTGAAAAGACGAAACCAATTATCCAGTTTTTAGTGTGCCAGAAGGGTCTACTCTACACAGTGGCGTAACTGACGGGGAAACAAGGGGGCAAGCCGCCCCCCTGGTAAGCTAAATGTAAAAACTGGGCCCTTTAGTTGACATTTTGATATTTAGTATTGTTTTAATTTGTTGCTTTTTTGCGCTTTTCGAGGGTGTTTTCGTTTTTTTTTACCTACAAAGGACATCCATGACATCCAAAGATTCAATATCATTTCTCAACCTTTTTCTGAGTTTCAGCTAGTGGGCCCTCCTACGGTGACCAGTGGGCCCCCCTTCAGCTAAGCTTTGCCCCCCTGGCTCAAACCTGTAGTTGCGCCACTGACTCTACACCAACAGATTCTGGCAAGAACGGAAAAGATGCATGTTCTGCATGCAGGATTGGATTCAAGGGGCCGATCGCTCCCCCTACAACCTACGAAAGTAACTTTATTCACCAAGATTTTGTTCAATTCGGAAAACAACATTCGCCATTTAAGGCCATTTTGACGTCCATTGTTTTGTCACAGCAGCGTTGTGAAGTATACTTAAAATCTCTCTGACAGTAGTAAACCAGTAATGACACTGACTGCCAAATGTTACTGAAATCGCCCCCGCTAAACTCACTGGCTGGATCTACCCGTCTGCATGTTCAGGGCATGGTCATTTCGGTCAGTCGGCAACAATTGTTGAGTTTAAAAGTACAGATTCAACTGGATTTCAGAATGACTCTGCTGAAAGTGAATCGATCTTAGACAAAGGCGTGTTGGTTGCTGAAAAGTGCTGCACTTGGGTGCAACGTTGGATTATGGCCACAGCCTTTACCATCTAAATTACAATCGCAGACAACTCAGTCGGATTCATTCAGATTAGATTGCCAGCACAAGGATGCCGATTTTTCAGCATCACATCGTAGTTACAAAACGCAGCAGTGTTTTTTAACCGGCAGGTGTTTAGACGTACTCACTTATTAACAAAAGAGGTGTTTGAACGCTCCTGGCTATATTATTCACCGGCAACTGGAAAGGTATTTGTTTTTACTGCCGCTTATTATCTTCTAAAATGAATTCGTCAGTGGTTTTCATGTCCGGAAAAATACCACATCTAGGATGGAGGTAGGGTTGCCAGATCACTTGACATTTTTTCAAGGACATTTTGTCGTTTTGTGATTATTGAAATGGTACTTCATGTCTACTTTAAATACTTTTTAGATACAGTGGTGTAGCACATATAGTGGTGACCTAGTTTTTTTTCGGTCATCGACCGAAACGTTTTTTGAATGACCGAAAAAAATAAAGTCATTTCGATCAGAATGTTTGAAAATGTAGGCTGAAAAACACTATTATGGCGAGTTTTAAATTAAAACTTTTTATCCATCTGTGAGACAAATGACCAAAATGTTTCAGAGACCAAATCGTCTCAGCAAAAATGACTGAAATGTTTCAGCGAAAAAAAAACCAGATGGTAACACAATTGTTCTTGAATAGTTTACATTTTACTACACAAACGTTTAAGATGGAACAAACCTACACGTTTTTCTTTCTACTTCGGAGACGCCAGGACTTCGATAAACAAACTTTAATCAGGCTCTACTGGCGCTAAAAACATAAAAACATGTTAAAAACTTGCCAACGTTTCGACAGTCGATACAACTGTCTTCATCAGGGCTAAAAAACGAAATGCCATGACATGCGAGCACAGATGTTATAGAATGTGTGCGCTCCAGGTGGCGCCGTGCTGATAAGAACTCGGGAGGCGGGGAACGTTGATTAAA
>Ga0210059_1003494_pt1 | contig 25177 bp, 13 predicted proteins | sample Ectturendosymbi2_FD_188042 | JGI IMG/M metagenome (GOLD analysis project Ga0210059, IMG submission 188042) | Ecteinascidia turbinata endosymbiont from Florida, USA - Sample 2 (SPAdes) (version 2) | ecosystem: Host-associated > Tunicates > Ascidians > Unclassified | place: Key West, Florida... | reverse complement strand
TAATCCCATGCGATTCTGCATACGTCTGGCACACATCTAGTATTCTTTGCAACCAACGTACACTTGGACAAAACACACAAATATCATCAGCAAACATCAAGTGATTTAATAAGACTTCACCAACATAACACCCTGCTTTAATGTTGTTTAGCTCATTGGACAAATCATCTAAATAAACAGCAAACAAGCATGGGCTCAGTCCTCCCCTTTGTCTAACCCCATTAGACACATGAAACGGTTCAGAGAAATGCTTGCCCCATTTTATTTGCATCGTTTGTTCCTTGTGCCAACGTTTCAGTAGGGGCACAAAACACATTGGCTCCTTTCTTTGAATTAGTTTCTCAAATAATTTCATGTGTAGTACTCGATCGAATGCTTTCGAAGCATCTAAAAACACAGCATGCACAGATGAACCATGGGTTACAAAGTTGTGAAGCAGTTTGCTTCAACAAAAATGTACATTAAAAACAAACTGATTGTCTGTGGTACCAAGGAAGGGAGAGATGCTAGATAATATGAAGTGCTCAAGCAGCTTTGACACCACTGTGTCTACTGCCACTGGTCTGTAATTTGATATGTCAGACATATTCCCATTCTTGTTTTTGCATATGGGAACTATTGTTGTGTTTAAACAGTAATTGGGTATATACCCGTGAACAATACACATATTAAACAGTTTACTGAGAAAAAACGCAGAGATTCATCTGCGTACAGCAAGTGCTCTGCAGAAATACAATCAGCCCCTGGAGCTTTGTTCAAGGGCGGCTTTTGAAGAAGTGGTGTCAAGTAGACGAAAGAACACATGGGCATTTCAAGATCCAGATAGTTCTTGCAGTCTATGTTGTGTTCCACAGACTCTGCAGACCCATTGGCAGAGTTTTCAGAGTTTAATATTCCCTTGAAATAGTCTTTCCACATTTTAACAATCTCTGAACCAGCTTTTTGCCCCTCCTACCAATGTTGGTACTGGTAGTGGGGATCTGTTTTTGTTATTGACCTTTTGCCAAAATGACTTCTTGGTTTTATCAGCCTGTAGTGCAGCTACATTGGCCTTATATATTTCAACATCTTTGCGGCATTGCCGAAATGAATATTTGAAATCTTTTTTGTGTTAGCCATGTTCCTGTATATGCCATCAGTCTTGGGTCTATTGTAGTTTAGCCATAGCCGGAAGGCTGCGTGTGCAATTTGATGTTTTTTCTTTCATGGTAATAGATCTCTATTTCCTGGGTCGTAACCTTAAGCCAGTCAATTCGACTTGGTTGGGGCTCCATCACCTCATCATCAAATTCAGGAAGGTGGGAGCACTGCATGCTGACTGCCACAGTCCGATGATCAGAAAGTATGCACTCGCTTAGCACATCCATATTGAACATTGCTTGATGCACTGAAAAGGATGAGACAAAATGGTCTATCCATGAAGCTGTGTTGTGTGCATCACTAATGTATGTGAATGTATCCTGAGGTAGTAGTGCATAATCAGAAATGATCAAATCATTTTCCATACAAAAGTCTTCTAACAAACCACCAAATGTATTTGTGGCCCCAGCATTGAAGTCCCTCACAAAACAAATATTTGGGCATTGCAGCTCCTCACATAATTGTTTCATTTTGCCCAAGTGTGCTAAAAATTCATCAGTATTATCTCTACTGCAGTATGGTAGATACACATTAATTAAACACAACTCTGATTTTTTTTAAAAACACTCTTAAGCCTTTTATGGAGCCATTACAATTTGAAAAAGATGAAGCTTTAAGATTTTTAGACCAATATATGGCAGTCCCACCATGACCACGACCAAAAACTAGGACATCATTGAAGTCATAGTCTGCGCTCCCAAATGCAAAATGTGACACACCTAAACAGGATAAGTTTTCAAGTTGTTTTGCCAACCAGCTCTCTTGAAGAAAAATAATCTGGTAATCATTTAGCAATTTTTGCACATCAGGCATGGAAGACTTATAACCCCTCCATTTTTGCTCATTAATTGAACTGGTTGGTGGCACCAAACATCTGTAATAAAGAAGGCATCAAATCAATGTCAGGCAAATTAAGAAAAAGAAACAATACAAAAACAGTGGGGGAAAAGCATGCCTAAGTTCAGGGGGTAGGGTGAGCAACTGTAGAGGTAGATAGGAGGGAAAAGTGGCATCAACACAATATTACAGAATGTAACAAGCATATAAAACGAAGATCAACAGGAATTCTGGCAAGATAGCAGAACGTTGTTATATTGTTTTCTAAATGAATAAGGTTAAGAAGATTTCAAATTTTCAGGAGTGTTAGACCAAATTTTCGGACCAATATACTTTAAAGAAAGCTGACCCAGAGATGTTTTCATTCTGGGTAAATAATATTTTTGCAAAGAAGCAAGTCTTGTTTGATATTTGTGGATTGATGCAATCACAGCAAAGTAGTTATCAATGTGATTAGGCAATCCACCATTATAAAAGGAGTACATGCCTTTGGCAACTGGCAATTTAAATATGTCTGGTATTTCTAAAATTTTGTGCTTAGAATAGAGTACAGCTACTTTAGTTTTGTTATATTTAAGGGTTCTCACAGCTTCATTCTGCAATCTAATTAAAGGTAGTAAAGTCGTCTTATTGGCCCTTCCCCTGTTAAGCACTGAGTAAGTTAAATAGGAATTGAAAAGAACAAAGTAAACAGATTTGAGCAATGAAATGTTGGTGTAGTAATTTAATTTGAACAACATTCCACATGATTTGGAGAGTTGTGTCCGGGGACCTTGTTTAAGGGGAGGACGGGGGGACATGTCCCCCCGAACTTTTGGACAGGGGACACATAATATCTTTTGTCCCCCCAACATTTTGCGAAAACAGTAATGTAGCCTACTGTAGTTGTGCAAATTTCATAATTGCATTACTGTTGAAAACGATTCCCCAGCATAAAAGCAGGGAACAAATGAGAAAAATGAACATTATTACTGGATTATCTGTAGCCACAAGTATACAGATTTCCTATGTAAACTGATTTGTCATGATTGTTGAAAATGTGTTGGTTAATTTGAATTACCGAATCGGTATGCACATGAACTTCGCTCTGTCACGAATTCCTGCGCTGGTCTGTAGCCCGCAATCAGAATACGGTTGCCACAAGGCGCATAGCCAGGGAGGGCAACGGAGCCATGCCACCCCCAATTCCAAAGTTTTCAGGTTAACAAAATATTTGAAGTAATAAGCCAAAGAAATACTTCAGTACAAATCACCGAAACTGCCTCAAGAAACCTATCATACTTCAGCTTTTTGTCGAATACAAACTTGTATTTGACTTTTCTAATCATAATCAGTGTTCGCAAGTAAAAACAACTAGAATAACGCTTTTTGCAGCTGTTGTTGGCACAACAGCTTGCTGTATCCCACCTAATGGTTATGTAAGCTTCATTTGCAGACCATCGCAAATTCCTTTCTGATAACCGTGGGTGTTACAAATATAACCTATCATCGTTTCCAGTGTCAGCGTAGCTTTAAATCCATATCGTAGATTTTTGTTTTTGCACAGTTTTAAAACTGCATGAGTGAATATGGAGGTGAGATAAATTTTATATGTCTTGAAGTTCAAACTTTGGCGATTCAGTTTCAAAGTCTTCTTCACTGCGCCATAGTCATTGTTTAGCAACAACAACGTTCATTCTAGATATTTATTTGTGATGACATGTATTGTGACGCTTCAATCACATTTATGTGGAGCCTTAACGTTTTCATCAATGATTTCCCTTTACCTTGCCGGCTAGTAAAAAATCAGTCTTTTCAAGATATTAGACTCGACCTGCTGTTCATAAGCTCAGTGTTTCAACTTTCATCTGATGTTAAAATTGCCACCCTATCCTACAGTAAATTATTTGAAATCATTTAACTGGAACGAGAAGAGTCAGCAGCAATATCCAGAGTTAGTAGTAAGATACTTTTTGTTTCGCAAGTGCTGAGGGAACTGACATTGCTATTACTTACAGATATTGAGAAAACTTGCACAGGGGTGGATATTAAAAGTTAGGGGCAAGCACTCAGAAAGGGGCCCCAAAACATCGCCATTGTGAAAGGTTGATGTGGGATTACGTGGATAAAGAGTTAAATTTGTTTCACATTTCGATGCACACACTAAATTCAAGAGCATAAGATACATACGAAAGGAACAAAAATTTGTACAGTTTTGCAGCTACACAATTGAAAGCTGCCTCCTATGGCACATTTTCCCATAAGTTATGCTTTATCTTGAAAAACATATGACTTGCTTCAGATCTTTAAATTCAAATGTGGATCTAGAGTGGTACATAACTTTTTTAACTAAACAATGGTGTAAAGCTCTCAAGGGGGCCACGGTATCTTTGAAAAAGAGGGGCCCGAGGCGACTGCCTCGTTATCCTTCCCTAATATCCATCCCAGAACTAGCAATCTGTCTTGTCGGCAAAGCCCATGTGACTAAAATGAAATTAGATTTGAATTTTTTCCCATTAGGGCTTCAAATTCCTCAGATAAGTCGTTGTATTTTTAGGAAGCCCGTTATTTGTAGAAATTTAATTACGTGCAGTGCTAAGCTATCTTTACATGCAGCTGAGTGTGGTCAATAAGTTTTGTAATATTGGGGTTACGATTGTGTTTACAGTTTAATTCCGTCTTATATTTCAATGAAGTCAGTTAAATTTAACAAAGTCTCATCAAACAATTTAAATGATGTAAGTTTAAGTAGCTACAAAGGTTTTACGAAATAGGTTGAACATAGCCAAAAGATCTTACGGATTATCAAAAATGCAAATACAGTACTCTAGCGTTTACGGTTATCAGCTACGTACGTGAACTAATCGCTCAAAAATTGGATGACAACGGGATCCACTTCTCATATGCGCGAAAGTTTTGTGGAAGGCCTACAGCGGAAGTCAGCACCTCAGAGCAAAGTCGCTGCTTGGCTTCGGTTGAACGTGCTACGTTGGTGTACATCCGAAGTGTGTAAATACAGTATAACATGCGCAGTCATAATGGCGACCGCGATGACTTCTTGCTCAAGTGCAGTATTGGGCATTGAGAGGTTTACTAGCGCTTTCGCAGGAAAGGTTTATCAGCAAATGGTGGCATTGATCCAACGTAGAAACTTGGAACTTTACTGTCAAAACTTTTAAAACTTGTCAATTCAATGAAAGCAGACTTTTTATTTGTAGATTAAATCTGAACACGATTGTTCAGGAGAAAACGCCAGAAACATGCACGTTTCATGGATGATGATTTAAAAACAAGGAGCATTGAAAATATTTAAATGTTGAAACTCGATTGTTGTTTTCCCCAGCCCTAATAAAATTTATGGCTACGCGCCTGGTTGCACTGCTAGTATTTACTTAAAGGTCTTGGGGTTTGTTTTCGTGATTTTATCTATGTGGTGATTATTAGTAGCACTACATGTTATTTATCGGAACTGACCAAATTTGAAATGATTATCACAATTTTTTAACATGATTTTGTCTATTTAAGCCCAACTCTCAGAATTAATGTGTTTCATATTAAATGCAGTGCCAAGTGCTAGATATACCACCATTGTATACACTACTAGTTGCTATACCACGACGATGGGCGTAGCCAGGGGGGCATGGTGACCAAACTATACCAATACCATGATGTGCCCCCCAATTTTAAAAAAAGGTCGTACTACGGTTGAGTGAACATGATGATGTCATCAAAACGCAAAAAACAAGTTGTCCCCACAAAGTTTTTTAGCAAACTCGGTCCCTGGTTGTGTCACCAACTTTTCAATTTGAGGCTTCCAATTAAGTTTGTCATCAGGTATAACGCCAAGATATTATAAGCTGCTTTGTTTTCATATTGGATGATGATTAATTGATACTGAAAAATTGATATTGTTAAGGTTGTTCATGAGCATAAAGTTGCTTTTGGAATAATTGAATAAATTGATACATAATTTGTTAGCACGAACCCAGTGATGAATTTTTTTAAACTCGTGATAACTGTTTCTTCCAACATTTTGTGTTTTTCCCCGAAATATGCAGATTGATATCATCAGCATATAAAAGAGTATTAAAGTTGGAAGATTTCACAATGTCATTAATATATATAAGGAATAATAACAACAACTGATCCCTGGGGCACGCCACATGTTACATTCAAAAAAGAAGATTTAGTATCTCCTAGTTCAGTACACTGAAAACTGTTGTCTAAGTAAGATGCAAGAAGTTTTAGGGGTGTTCCTTTTACGCCATAGTAAAATAATTTTTCAAGTAATATATTATGATCAACACAGTCAAAGGCTTTGCTTAGGTCAGGAAACAGAGTACAAGTTATTAATTTGCTATCTTTATTATAAATCATGTCATCATAGACGGCAACAATTACTAATTAAGTAGAGTGATTGGTACGGAAGCCATATTGCTGTGGGCTCAGTATAAAATTACTGGTGATAAAAAAGTACAATTGACAAAAGAGTACAATCTGCTGTAAATGAACTTTTCAAAAACTTTGGAGAGAGTTGGAAGTATGGATATTGGCCTGTAATCGTTAGGAGATTTAGGAGCAGCTATTTTAGGTATGGGTGTAATTTGAGCAATTTTTAAAATATTGGGAAATTCACCTTGTGCCATACATTTATTAAAAAATTCAGATAACCAGGAGGATAAACTACTGGCAGAAAAATTTAAAAACCTTGCTGGGATGTCATAGGAGTTAGATATTGTTTTGTATTTTGTTGATGCAGTTATTCGTCTGATTTCCTCAGCACTGGTTGGTGGGAATGTATACAAATCGGGGAAAGACTCATTAAGAAAGTCATTAAAAGTTGTAGGATGAGGGTCAATTTTGGAGGATATATTTTTGCTAATGTTGGAAAAGTTAATATTTAGTTCTTCACAATGGTTCTGATTATTAAGGTCAGCATTGTAGGTTTCTGCACCTACTTTTTTTTAGTTTTTGTAGAAATAATTTAATTAAAGATTTTCCTGATTTTTTTAACATCATTTCTACAGTTTTCAAATTTTGATCTACAGTAGTTTTGTTTTAGGGGTTCTTTGAGGAAGTCATTTTATTTTTGTAAAATTTGTACTCGGATGAAATGGATTGGTTGTTTGTTGATAACATTTTTATACTAGGCATTCTTTTTAGAGAAAGATGTTAGCAAAGGTTTATGGAAGGAACGAGTTTCTTATCTGGAAGCAAACTTAAGGGGAGCAAGTTGGTCAAGAATGTTGTTAAACATAAGAATAAATTGCTACAAGTGATGTTGATATCACTGTTGTTTTGGTTGTGGAAGCCTTTAAAAAAGAGCAGTGTTAAGATCTTCCAGAGGGCAAGTCAAAAGTTTTTAGATAGCGAATTTTTGGTCTGTACTTTTTGGCACATTTGGGATGGAAATTAAAGTTCGCAAAAGATGGTCAGAGATATCATAGAGTGCAATTCCAGTAGTGGTGTTGTCATCAATTATATTTGCATGATCAAGTAGGGAGGGTTGATGGGTAGAAGAAAATCTGGTGGGTTTGTTTATAAGAGATATGCAGCCAAAACTCAAAATACTGTTAACATAATCAGTAATGTGTGTGTCAATTTAGTATTTCAATAAATTTGCATTTATGTCGCCGCCAATTATGCAATTATTCTTTTCCAGAGTGCATGATTTCAAGTAGATTGGTGAATGCAAGCTGAAAAGCTTGTAAGTTAGGAGAAGGGTGTCTGTAGATCACTCCAACAACACATTTTTGCCACTAACATTTGACTTCACTTCAATGAAAAGATCTTCACATCCATCTATAGGTAGTTCTAAGTCTTGTCTCACAGTATACTGCAGTGTCGTGTTTACATACAGGCCAACATCTCCAGCATTGGTTAAGGAATCAACATAAACACAGCTGTAGTTAGGAATTTGTATATTTGTACAACACTTTAATTTCAATTTGGTTTCTGATATTGCTATAAAATCAGCTGAGACATTGCACATTGAAAAGAAAGTGTCAATTTTATACTTGTTTTTGGCTAGACTGCATACACTGAAATGGAAGTAAGAAAGCTTTTTAAGAAACATGCCATAGGCAGAGTTAATTTCAACAGGGGGTTAGATAGTCATTGTGTACATGAGGTTTTGCAAGTGAAAATGAAATTTCATTAAATGTTGTAAGAGTGATTTTTGTAGTTAAAGGAAACAAATCCAACAATTCAATATTGGAAATTTCACTAAAAGGAAAACAGTTGTGATTACAGGGAAAGCACATAGCAAAGTTGTCATAAGTCACATAAAAGCATCTAGAGTGAGTACAGTTTTTTCAAATTGTGCACATCACTTTGCAGCCAGTGTGCAAATTGCAAACAGCACATTAATCATTTACAGCCATTAGGGTAATATGGTAAAGTAAATGATGACATAAGACTAGCATTTTTCAAAAGTGGGAATGCCACGAGCAAACATAATAGTAACTCACCACCACAGGATAGTCTCATGAAGCCTGAATCATAAAGCATATTACTTGATGAGATGTAGGTCTTCTGTTTGGATTGTAATGACTGCATCCTTTTCATTTTTTCGGAGATGGATCCTCCCATTGTTAGTCCACAAATATTTCCAATGTAAATATTTTCTTTTTTGATTGGCTTGAGCAAGTTAATGTTTTTTACGACTGGTAAGATTTTCATTGATAACAAATCTGTCAATTTTAGGGTCACTGAATTCAGCAGATTTATTTTTTTCTTGAGCTGTGTATGTTGTTCTTGTTTTTTTTGGATATGAATCAAACATTTGTTTTGAGCAGTTTTAGGTTTTCCTTTGAGTCTGTGTACAACATCAGTAGCATCTTTGGTAATATTTGTGTCAATTTTGAGTACTTGCAGCACCTTTTCTTCAACTTCAGCATTGGTTCCCTTGCCTGGCATTGGTATACCATGGATTTCCAAGTTTTGCCTTCGGCCAGACTGTTTTAGTTCTAAAATTGGCCTTCATCGTTTTTGTTACTTTTTTGCTATTTTGTACTTTGTTTAAACATATTTTTAACCACACCAAATTCTTCCAATTAAATTCGATCCACTCATCTATGTACATAGGCATGCGTTTTCATCTGAAAATTTACTTCACCATGTTCTGTTTTTGTTTGTTTTCCTAACTGTGCTTATTTGATCTCCAACTGTTGTTTTTCAACACTTTTCAGCGATAAGTGGTTTGGTTGACTAGATCAGGGCTTCTCAAACTATGGATCGCCACCCCATTTGGGGTCGCGAAGTGTAATTTTGGGGTCGCGAAACAAATTGACTTGTCACATCAGATACAAAAGTTTTTGTAAACTTAACAAGAAAATTAAAAGTAGCATGGGCGTCCGCAGGGGGGGAAAGGGGGCATTTGCCCCCCCCGGAAATTGGGACTAAGAACCAAAAATTTATACAAAACCGAAAGTCAGGGGGTTAATTCCAATTAATTGATGTAATTCTTGCAATGTCAGTTCATTTGCCGGTATGACACTCACACTGCACAAGAGCCACGTTCACTGTCTGGTGTTTTGCAGTGATGAGCTTGCCGTTCACTCATGTCCGCTTCTTTGATTGCAGAGACAGGTTGCGAAACTCGGGAGCGGATTGTTCTACTATTGGTCTTTATTGCGTAAGAAAACACAGCAAAAATCTTCAAAGGTTCACTTCAGGTTACGGTGGCAGGCGTTTTGCCGCATGTGATTGTTGAAAACAGACATCTTGGCACCTTGGCAGGTAATGCAGCGAAACAGTGGCTACTGATAGTGGTAAGCCACGTAGCTTGATACTGTGTGAAAACAAGCAATCTGTAGCAAGGCTTCTACAAGTTTGAAAATCCATCGTTAGTGTGAGACTGAACCTTTGTCCGGTTTCCGTGTGATGAGCGTTCACCGTGAAAAAATCAGCAAAGACAAGTAAGGTTTTACTGAAAGGAGATTGATCGCAGGGGTGGATATTAGAATTTTGAGGCCCGAAGCAAACTCTCAAAAAGGGGTCCCAAAACATCACAAAATGTGTATTATTTCCTGTGTACAATATGTGGTCTTGCTAATTTTTTCGAAATAATATTGACCCAACGGTAAAAAATTGACTTTTTATTGACTTATCAAATCAAGAATATGAAACTTACTCTTTTTATCCAGAGTTCTTGCAAAAAATCACGTCATTCAAACTAACTACCAAAAAATTGACTTTATTGGAAAAACTTGCCCTAGTGTTGACCATTGATTTGATGACCATAGAACAGGTACATTGGAGAAACGAGACGAAGCCTGAGTACTCGACTGAAAGAACACCACAGGGACACGTTACCCAGAAATATTATCAGAAATCCAGAAAAAACAGCGTTAACAAAACATGCAGCCCAAAGTGGCCATATGCTTTCAATTGGGATTACGCCCATGTTCTACATCACGTAAATAGTTATCATAAACGTTTTTTTTAGAATCTTTGTATATCAATTTAAAAACTAACACTGTGAATGATAAAAGCGCAAACTTCCCGGCTATCGGTTCCATGACTATTGAGACCAAGTAATTCGGGACCATTCATTTGAATTCACGTTCATTTGAGACCACGACATTTGAGACCTCTTCATTTGAGACCTATTCATTCGAGACCACTTCATTTGAGACCACGTTCTTTTGAGACCTGTTCATTTGCGACCACGTTCACATGAGACTTTTTCATTTGAGACCACAGTCATGAGACCACATTCGTTTGACACCACTTCATCTGAGACCACATTCATTTGAGACCACATTCATTTGAGACCACATTCATTTGAGACCACATTCATTTGAGACCTCTTCATTTGAGACCACTTCATCTGAGACCACATTCATTTGAGACCACATTCATTTGAGACCACATTCATTTGAGACCACATTCATTTGAGACCACCTTCATTTGAGGCCACATTCATTTGAGACTACATTACTTTGAGATCACGTTCATTTTACGCCATGTTAAAATGAAGCTGTTTTGATTTACTGTCTATCACTTTTTATGATCTGCCTTTAACTTCTTTGCGGGAGACCTGAAGTTTCGCAAGATGACTATTCATTTGAAGATTTGCAAGATTGCGCCCTTCTGTGTCCAGGGTCAGTGGCGTAACAAGAGGTTTGAGCCAAGGGGGGCAAACTTTGCTGAAGGGGCCCATAGGCCATCGTTGGGGAATGCAATAATTAGTTCTTAAAAAATTCATATACATTACGTATATACGGCCTTAAGTCTTCGCTTGTTCACGTCACATATATGTGGGTGTATGTCTTCATGCACACCCGGTTCGTGGTGAATCGCACATTCAATGACATGCTAACCGAGGGGTTGCAACAAAGGGTACTCGAATAACACAAAATGGTTATCTATAGCACAGTAAAAAGCAGATGTTACATTATAAACATAAGGAACACAGGCATAGGCGTTCACAAAAATTTTTCCATGGATCGGCAAAGTCGCCATTTTGCTTGCCCATTTCAGACTGCTCACGATACAATGAAAATGGGCGTTCACATAACGCTATACCTTTCTACACCACAAAGAAAATGACTCATGTTACGGCAGCAGCCCAAAAATGCACTTCGTTGGCAACAAGGTTTCTTTTCACATCGTATAAAAGGACGTGGCTTAGTCACTTACTGCAATCAGCAGTCATTGTCTCGCTGCATTACCTGCCACAGATGTCTTCAACAGTCACATGCGGCAAAACGCCTACTACCGCAACTTGAAGTGAACCTTTGTTGCCATGTTACTGTTACGCAATGAAGGCCAATTTTAGAACTATCCGCACCCAAGTTTCGCAACCTGCCTCTGCAGGCAGTGGAGCGGACATGTGTGAACTGCAAGCTCAAAATTGCATGACACTACAACAGTGAACCCAACTCTTGCGCAGTGTGACTGTCATACCGGAAAATAAAACCGCCATTGCAAGAATTAAATCAATTAAGCTGCTGACTTCAAGTTTTCTAGAAATTTTTGGTTTTTAGTCCCAATTTCCAGGGGGTGGCAAATTCCCATTTTGTCCCCCCTTCAGACACCCATGAACACAGGAGAATGCCAAACACTAGAACAGCTCACCAGCTATATCTACTCTCACTTATCATCAAATAGGAATCCGGCAGTGGGAAGAAATCAAGACATCTTAACATCAGGTTCCGAAGTAAATGGCTGAAAATGTCGGATGGGGATATTCAGTGGCGTACAAAAGCATGTAAATTGTTTTGATCAATGTATAAAATGTTTTTGCGAGATATTTTTAGCATGAGGCGGACAACCGTTTGGATTCATTAAATTTAAAGCACGATTTTACGGTTGGCATCAATTATAAAATCAATTTAACTACGCATTTTTCTTGCGCATAACCTCAACATGGCGGGGGTGAAGGAGTAATCATAAGAATTAATGCAACTACATGCTGACTACTTTTTCAAGATATTAATTGTAACTGTGCAACAGCGTTGAACATACTAGTCATAAATGTGAACTTTTCAGTTACTGCTACATGTGTTTTTTATTTGAGTTGACCCATAAACTGAACATCTCCGTGCACATTTAATAGTCGAAATTCAGATCACAAAATTTCTGACCTAGAAGATCTCAAAGAGCGTTTATGGCATTAGATATTTCCTTGGTTAACACATGTGGCCTTTTAAATTATATCCTTTTTGACAAAATATTCAATAAATTTGCAGCCGCAAAGGCAAAAAAATTTGTCTTTGAAGTTGGATAACTGCTAGTAAAGCATTGCAGGCTTTTTCAGCTAAATTGATGTTGGCAGGGGTGATGGAAGCAGCAAAAAAAGTCCTTCGGCTTTCTGGACTTTGCAGCAGAACTTTGAATTTGCTGTTTTGCTTTCTCCTTACGTCTTTGAGCACCAGGTTTCATATTTACTCCTACTTCGTATATTTATGTTGCACATATTCGTATTTCGTTGTCAAAACTGCAATCTGTACTGCACAATGAACATTACAAAGATCACTAAGTAAAGATATGGGATACCCACTAAAATTTTTGATTGATAACGTTAATGCCAAACTACCACGTAGAGCGTTCGCAATACTCAGAAAAAGTTGAGAAATGATAATGAATCCGGATGTGGGTGTTTATCAGACGACTCCTAACAACAGTTGCATATTGCTTTAACCAGCGGCTCCAAAACTTTTTCGAGCGTGACTGAAATCTGAGTTTGGTGAACATCTTGCGACCCAAGCCTCAAACAGCGCATGTTAACATGACAGAAATGTTGATTGCATGAATGATTTTTGCAGTAAGTTGCTAAGTTCGTTTTCAATGTCAGCATTCTACTCTTTTCCTCAAGTGCCAAAATAAACAAGCATTGTCTGTCTGTCTGTCTGTCTGTCTGTCTATCTGTCTGCCTACGCTCCACTGCAAACAGACACAGACAAGTTTGAAAAATTACAACTCAGGTTCAGGTTTTTGATCGCCTCGGCGCAACCTAATTTCTGATCCTCTGCGAAATCGCGACCCTTGTTTGGGTCGCGACCCATACTTTGGGAACCACTGGCTTAAACGCATGAGCATGTTTTCATTTGTAGATTTGTATTTTACTTAATCGGATCTTTTACTTCAAGGAGGTGTAAAGTGCGCTGCGCAGACGAAAGTCGCGGTACCCTCTGGTATGGCCAGAAAGCGAAGTTATCACCTTCAGCCGATATGCTAAAATCAACACCCGCTGGTTCAACCTCCAGCGGTGAATTACAGACAGCTTTGTTAATTAGCTTTGCAAAACAAAAAAAGTTGTACTTTCACTACACAACTTTCTCCGTATTCTAATTTCAAGATCACCGCCCAATATCAAGGTAAAGTACATGACAGATTTCAGACATAAACTTATTCACAACTGCATCACACAGTCCAAAGCAAGTAGAAGCATGGGCGTCGGAGGGAGGGGCAGCGGGGGGGCTTGGACCTCTCTGGATTTTGAAATTATTAGCAACAAAAGGTTGTTTCTTCAATTTCGAGGGGTAAAAACCAAATTTCACCAGTTTTGGCTCCCCCCTGGTAAAAATTTCGGGAAAATCCCCTACTGCCCCCCCCCTTGGAAAAAATCCTTCGACGTCCATGAGTAGAAGTGTAATGGCGGCAACGTTCCACACCTACGTGCGATTATTACATCACACACAGTATGCACGTTCAAGGTGATGTATTGTACAATGGCCGCCGCTGCACTGCAACAACTTTGAATTTACAATTTATTTGATGATTGTTGGTTTGTTAAGCACTGCACTATTTCGGTATTTAATATGTCAACACCAACGGATTTCCAAAAATTGTACAAACACTTTCATATTCTGCAGTTCATGAAATCTCTAAGGGTTCCCATTTTTTACATTTAGCTTGCCAGGGGGGGCGGCGCGCACCCTTGCCTCCCCGTCAGTTACGCCACTGTCCAGGGGTGACTCACGCTGGATTGTAAATGCACCCGCACTCAGGGCCGGATTAAGGGGGGTGAACGGGGGCAATTTCCCCGGGCCCCTCACTCCAAGGGGGTCCCCGGTGATGATAATAATTTTTAAAAAATGAAATACTCCTTTCAATAATTGTCATTCGGAAGCGATACAAGAATACAAATCTATATTCCGATATTGCAGTGAGTAGGCCTACATCTATTGATTTCTCTACAATTTTGACTTGCTGCCAGTTTTAGTAATCACTACTGAATGTAAATACTTTTGTTTTTGTTCAATGCAAATATATTTGAATTTTACTTGTAACTTTTTTCTAATAATCGGTCTTTTGGCATGAGTATGATTATCTACTCGTGCATCACTCCTGCTGCACAAAGTCGCGAACACGATAATATCGGCGTGCTAAAGCTATTCCTGCCGTGGTTGCTGTTTAGTGTACAGAAGTGGTTTTAAAGTGATTGTCATTTGTTTCAAGCACCCCTGGCGTTAAATAAGCCGTACAAACAAATGTATTTATTGGTAAATTTATTGATCAAACTTTCCATGTTGCAGTGCGCGTAAGGGCTCGCGCCCCCTGGAAATTTATTGACGCCCACCCTGGGGTAGCGCGCCACCCCGGTTAAGAACCATTGGTATTATATAATATCGAAACGCTCCCGTAACTTCTTATGTCGTCTGGATCTAGAGGTTGCCAAGCCAAATTGTGACCTTTGTTTCATCATAAAGATAACGTATGGTGGAAACGCACTTTTCTTCCGATGGCTACCATCGTTGTGTTACATCATAAACACTTGAAAGTGGTAATGTCAAGCCATTTGCACCACATGCTGTGCGTGTTTCGTCAGAAAAGGTTTTAATCAGTTGATTTGTAGAACGAAACAGCAGAAAATGAGATTGCAGTGTTTAGCTAGCGCGGTGTCGAAATTTGCAATGGTTTCATGAGCTAAAATACGCAAAGTTTCTAAGGAGGCAAAGCGCAAGAATCTGGCAGTGTTAGCTAAAACCCCGCGACTGAATCGTTCTTTTTTCAGCAAAGCTTTCAAGCAGCAACGTTAAAGCAGTGGCGTTAACCAGAGCACCTGAAAATGTAGGTGGAAATCACAACATAAGTTTCGAAGCACCTTTCACACTCAGCCTGGCTGGCCATATTGACATGTTGTTTTTCAGGTGTTTTTGTTTGTATCTCTGGCTTCTTCTTATTGTTCGGGTTATTGTTGTTCCTTGCCGAGTCACTCTCTAACCCAGTGGTTCTCAAAGTGGGCGGAATCGCCCCCTTGAGGGCGAATTTGATGGGCAAGGGGGCGATAGGGGGCGACATGACACAAAGGGAGCGAAAATGCTCAGTTATTCAGTAGCCTACTACCAATGCCGTGCATACGTCTGATGATGCCCGGGGCGACTGCTTGATTGCATGCTCCCCTACCAAATTCTAGTTTTGAGCAGTGACGTATGGTGGTCATTGTTACTGAATATACGCTGTTTGTGACGTCATAACATGACGTCATATTAACGTTTGCAAACCAACGTTGTGGTGAAGTTTGTTAACACAACATGCATATTATTCTACACGCACTCTCCTTACTCGTTGTTGTACAATGTGTCACTGTAATGAACAAATTATAATCAGCGCTCCAAGTTAGGAGACCGGAGCAAAACACAGCAGCACTCAAAACTACGACAGAGCAATTTACAACTGCAAAAACATCTGGCCAGGCGGTAAAGCAGGGTAGTAGAACACACTCAGTGCTACGTCGGTTTACACAGTGACATAGGCCCGTAGCCAGGTGTTACGGCTTCGAGGGGAAAAATTTATTTTTAGGCAATATTTTTGTTTTTATTATATGTTTCAAAACAAAATTTTCTGGGCACAACGAAATTTGGGAGACACTGCCCCCGTTTCCCTCCCCCCTTGTTTACGGGCCTGAGTTCACAACTGCAAAAATACAGTACTGGAAAAATTATTGTGGATTTTTTATTTTCCCAAGAGTTTTATACAAATTGCTGGTTTTGGTGATTTTTTCCGGGTATTGACGGCACACGAATGAATGTGAGGATGGTTCAAAAAAAGAAGATGCAATTCTGCATAGCCTAGATTCACGTTGTGCGAAACTGCTTATCATGACGTAACAACTACATGTTGCAGGCAAGTTTGCCTGTAACAACTCATCTTTATACAGAAAACAAACTTGCGGAAATGACCTCAAATCTGAGGCAGTCAGAACAAAGATAAAAGATTACAGCCAATCAAAACTGACTATTAGTCAGCTGACCTGACTGAAAACGGCTATCCTAGGACAATAACCCCAAGTCACCCCAGCGACAACGTCACCGAACGTCAGCAGAAGTCACAAGACAAGTAGCTAAAATTAGATAAGGTCAAACACGGCCAGGAAAAGATGACGAAACAGAAGGTGAAAACCCAAGCACCAACAAGCACCTGAAGGTTCTGGAAGCTTTTGAAATCAGCCAATCACCGGAGGATTCAACAAGAAGCAACCAATAGGAACACACAGGATAAAGAGGAGTTGACCAACTCTGGAGCAACCGTCAAGTATAAATACAGCCACATTTGGACTGAAAATCAGTCTTTTTCAAAACTCACTCCACCGTTTCCCAGTAGGGTTGCGGTTAAATCGTTGCGGGAGCCTAAGTGCCAGCAATGGTCAGGAGAAACTAACTTGTCCGGGTTAATCCCTGTCAGTTTAAATTGCAGGAAGTGGCTTGTCCGAACGAAGTTCTGTCAGACTATTTTATGAAATTCAGATCATGAGAATGAAGTTTTGCCAGTTTGTTTTGTGAGAACCAGATCGTGAAAGTGAAGTCCTGTCAGTTTAAATTATAAATGCCGTACTGTATTAGCGTAGTTTTGTCAGGCAAGTCGTTCAGGACCAAAACATGTTTATGACTAAACCTTATCTCCGTTAATTTGCTGTGCAAGCCTAAGTCCAGTCAATTGGCTTACTCTCTTCAGCCGTTGAAAGTTTTACCTTCTTCCGCTTACCACCTCGGGAGGTCGTATAAAAGGTGAGCAATGCTCCCTCTTATGCCGCAGTGGTCACACCACACTTGGGTGAGAATCACTTGAATCTTCTCAACATGCGTGTACACCTTGATGTGCACCCGTTCCTGCTCGGCATGTCGATTGCATCTCTTTGCAGTCCGCTTGGGTTGAACTCAGCTTGGCGGCGGTCATTAAAAACTACTTTGGTCCTTCTCTGGATCAATCCCTCTTGACTGAACTTATTTCGACAGAAAACAGCAACGTTCGAAATTCTGATTAGTGATAAACTTCCGCCTGAACTATCTCTCCTTGCCGCGCGCCGCGGAGTGCAACTCGCTAAGAGCGAAACGTGAGCATGACGATATCACTTCAGTATCGGCAAATTAGATGTATATGCACCTACCGAGTACAGTTATGTTAATGCATTACCCCCTTTGAGTGAAATATTTTATAATGTGTATGTTTAATACCATCGAGTAGTTTTTCTAATTGAAGATTATCGAGTTGAGTCTTATTTGTATAGTAAATTGCTTGAATAGGTGAACCGATCCGAAAAAATAGTAGATCTCCTTATCGCAAAACTTTACGAACAGAATTAAGATACGAAAATATGTGAGCGTTGTGACATGTCGAGAAGTGCTTGAATATTATGAAACATCATACTTTGGTGAGTGCCATGTTGTTTTATTCGAATATATGTCGTTATTTAAAAAAAGCTATAAAACTAAGAATTATGTGTTTCACTGGTGTGTACATTCTCTAGTGTGAACCGTTGAGCAGTAAGCAGTAATCGGGCAATTAATAGGGTCTGTTAACCAGACATAGTTTCTGCGAGAACGGTCCCAGATTCAGTATTGAGAACTCACGCATTCATGTTATCTACTGGATCTAAAGCACCCTACGATGCCACCATATAGGGTCGCATTTGGTGTAATATACACAAGGGAATATTAGATTAAAAATAGTTCGACTGAACCTGAGTGGTCTCTTCTGCCTGATGGAGCATTTTAGTCTATATCAGTTGGTAAAGCTTCATACTTAGCCAGGATTTTAAATTATTTTAAAAGTTTTCCTGACTATTTAATGGGATAAGGATAGACACAAGCAAAATTTCAGGTTTTTTAATGAAGTTGGAAAGATGGAAACGAGAAAGGATTTTAGCCCCAGAAAAAGAGAACAAATCACAGTTTTACTTAAGCATAATGACCTCAAACAGAAAGACATAGCCAAGGAAGTAAATGTCATAATATTAGTACTGTAAGAACGAATCTGGTATTGGGAAGAGAGGTGGATTGTTCAAGGTTGGGAAAATGTGAATGGAAGTGGAAAGCGACACCTCGGCTTGACCGAAAAATCAACGCAATGGCATTGAAATATAGAAGAGCTTGATGTATAAAACTTTGTATGGAATTGGCAAATGTGGGCTTTATGGTGGAGAGGGAAATCATCAATAATCGCCTTGTGGAGAAACTCTGTTGTCACACAGGCGTAGCAAGTCTCGTTTGACACAAAAAAATGAAGCAGGCGATATATCAATGGGCTGTAGCCTACAGCAAATTGGAACATCAGAGGATTGGTCCAGAGTAAGACACCAAATACAGTTTAAAAGAGATTATAGAATAACTTTCTTGATGTTGATAATGTTTTTCTAAAGACTTTACATCGAATATACAGTGGCTCTAAACTTATTGGAAACATTTGCAGTCAATTTTCTTAGCCAAATATTGTTACTGAGGATGCTTTAGGAGCTGTTCAAGAACAAACAGTGGTGATTTCCTTCATATCATGCTGACAATCTAAAACATGTGCTTGTTTTTCTGTTTCAGGTCATTTTTTTGAATGAATCAACCATTGCAATGGTTAATGACAGGGTGCAGACAGTTCGCCGAAGATCTGGTGAGGAGGAATTTCTGCCAGAACGTTTGAACAAACAGTCAAATATCATGTTTGGTGGGTAATATCGGTTCATGAACCAGCAGATTTCACATAATTGAACCAAATATAATACGTAGAAGCGCTAGAAAGACGCTTGCTAGTGCTATGATAAGTTATGGAGTGGTTTCTTTCCTAGCAGCGATTTCATTATTCAGCAGTATGGCGCTCCATGCCATACTGGAAAGATGTCGATGCAATGGTTCAGGGACAACAAAATTAAGGTATTAAAATAGTCTGGAAACTCTCTAGTAATGACTCCCATACAAAAGTTCTTGGACAATCTCAACCATAATATTCATTCAGAACCAACCAACAAGCCACTAACCACAAAAAGAGAGCTGATAGAACAGCTGATCAAGCTGTGGCTTTACAGCGAAAAGATAACTAGGTTTTGCAAAACCCACATTGAAAGTATGCTTGACAAGATCAGAGCTTTGAAAGCTTCAAAGTGAAGACAAAGTAAATACTGAACTACTTCAGCAAGTGATGAAAACGTTTCTAAGGTTGTTTTGTTAGTGTCAAAACGTTTTTCAAGTTGTTTTTTAGTTTTATTGATTTTGTGAATGAAAAACACGTTTCTTCATGGAAAAATAAGAACTCCATAATAATTTTTCCAGTACTGTATATGTCGGTGCATTAAAAAAACAATGGAGCAAAACACACTCAACGCTACGACAGGGTAGTTCGCAACTGCAAAAACATCAGGTTGGGAGAATGTCTTGTCGAATAGCAGTCGAGCAGAGAAGGTATGCGTGTGGGATGACGGACACCCAGGGTTTACATCAAGGGTCTCAAACTCCCTAGGGCCAAATGAAAACCTATAAAGTAACCCGAGGGCCGCATTATGACGCTGGCGCAACAATGGCGGTACCTGAACCACGTTACTTATTAGGAACAGCTTTTATATCTTATTTCCTAGGAAAGGTGTCGTGGGTTATAGCAAATCATTTCTAGCCGTCTGTACGTTCTTTTAAAAGGAACTTGTTCACTCGCGGGCCGAGTATTTCAAACACCAGTGAATAAACTAAATAACTTAAATGCTAATTATCTGAAAATTCCAAAAACGCATTGCGGGCCGCATAAAATGCCCTCGCGGGCCACATGTGTTTGAGACCCTGGTTTACAGTTTGAAACTTGCCAAACTGCACAAGAATTGAGAATGCGCATAAAGTACGCAAGAAAACTTTCTTTTCTATTATGTTAATTTTATATGTACAAACAATTGGGTTTACAGAACAGATACGGGCTTGTGTGAGCCATTACGATCAGTCCTCCTGAACCGCCAGTTAATGACGAAGCTCGAAATGATGCACATATTGCAAGCACAGGTGTGCGGCGGCACTAGCGCACACCCAGGATTGCCACATCAAATAATGAAACGGGAAATTAGTGATGCATCAAAAAGGTCAGCTGAATCAAGCATGTTGAAATAAGGACAATTTTGAAATTTGGCCCAAAAACAAATTAAACGTCCACAATTATCTTTCAATCCTTTTTTGTTAAACCCTGCTCAGGTAACCAGGGTTGCGGCTGACCCCTCCTTTTCGTTTATTGTTGATTTTGTTTTATACTTAAATGTTGGAAACCTGTGCTTTTCCTGATTTTCAGAGACTAATGGAATGGTGCCAGAGTTATTTGCAAAAATGTCCCTGAAAGCTTATACAGGGGGTATAGGGGCACCATACCACCCATGGTTGCCTGATATGTATCAAATTTCGGACACCTTACTGAGTCAACATTTCAATGCAATTTTAAGTGCAAAACCTATTTGGCCAGATATGACCACCGATACCTTATATGTAAAGAATCTTCCTACACCATGACTTTATATGAAAAAAACGGATCTAACGTCTGCATGACGTTTTCTACGCACAAACAAAAAATCCCCTCTAAAAAGTCCCTTTTTAGTGGTACCCTGCATAAAATTTGTATGATATGTATGTTTCCCTGCGCAGATAAAATTTTGTTGCGAAAGTGATTAATAATGGGCATATGAAAGTAAAAAAATAGTTTGGTGTGGAAATACCGTATGTCACGTGTCCCGGGACCACATTAAGAAATTGGGGTCGCATTACACCCTTCGTTACCTGACTTGTTAACTATTTTCAAGATTACCTGAGGAGGTTCTCCCTTGATCCCACGATCTGGAAAAAGTCAAGTCATTATCAATTTAATTGGGTGTGCGCCGCAAACCCAGAGTACTGCTCCCTCCCTGGCGTTGAAGAGTGTGAGAATCACTCGAATTTGAACACGTGAAAACGAGTGCTGACAAAAAAGCAAGTTTCGAAAAATTAAGTCCATGTAGCATGTGCTGGTAGCTTAACAATAGGAAAAATGGTCTAGTTACAGCATTTTAATTTTTGTAATTTCACTCTTTGGATGCCCCCCTGCCTTGGATGCCCGGGGCCGTCGCCCCGTTTCGCCCCCTCTGCAAGCCACTTCCTACTACTATAACTTGTCAGTTTCTTGCAGATGTTAATTTACTATAATAATCGTTTGAGGTTGTTGCTAAAGCAGTTTTTTTAAGGCTTTTTAGGGACCCGATTCGGGTCCCTAGAATTTCATATCGGGTCCCTAGAATTTCATATCGGGTCCCTAGAATCAGAGAAAATTATCATCGGGTCCCTAAAATTAGAGAAAATCGGGTCCCTAGAATCGGAGAAATTGAGTCCCTACAGATCCGAACCGGGTTCCTAACATTTTCCTTAAAAAAAAGCCTGTGCTAAGCCAATTTATCAATTAAATTTTACTCTGGATCGTCTACGTGCCCGGTTACAGTGTGGATTTCTTCAGGACTGCAAAGCCGTCGTAAAAATGACACAGCTCCGGCTCCGCAGCGCTGCCCGGCAAACCATGCAAAGATCGCAAAACACATCGTCGACGCTCATGCGTTCTTTCAAACACGCTCACATTTGCATTCACACAAATGCGAAGATGTGTTTAAAAGCCCTTTGTTCGAATAAAAAGTATGACTCCTAGCAAGAAATTTACATTTGACTTTTTGAAAATAGCTGCAAACTTCTGATTTCTTATCTTTTGCACTCGTAATAAGCAGTGATTAATCGCAAAGTAAAGCACAATTTAGCGTGGGAACTGGTTACCGTGCTGAATACACATATTTTTTTCCACAGATGAAAACTTCAAGAAAAGTCCGCATTTGTTTACATTGATTTTTTTACCCTCCCTATAATGCACTGCTATGCAAAGCAATGCTAGTTCGCTACCAATTATTTATAACTTACATGTTATGCTACTGCTTGTAAACGTAAAGTTTTCTTGTGAACATTTCTACGTTACAATGGCGTGCCGTGCATTTCACGCTTGTATATGTAATGACATAATATCTTAATCATACTCCCTGCTAACAGCATGGCTACATACAGCTACAAAAGCTATGGATATTTTATTATGTACCTACTCATTACAGCTCAGTTCTTTTTAGATCGCTACACTACTACAGACCCGGTTTGATCATTCTGACTAGAAAGTAAGATATTGTGATAGTTAAGGTTTTTCTTACTTCTGCAATAGTGGTTCTCAACCATTTCGCTGAAGGAAGCCAAATCCAGACCTACAATTTTGTTGGAGAGCCTCACTAAAAATTTTTAACATAATTCAATTCACACGTTTTGTTTTACAGCAGAACGAACTCTGTTACACAAAATATTAGACGTTTCATTGCAAGACTGCTGAGGGCCACACAAAGGATGCCTGGGAGCTGAATGTGGCCCTCAGAACCGGGGTTGAGAACCACTGGTCTACATGAATTGCCTATAATTCATGATACCTTTCGCAGTAAATAAGATGTAAGATTAAGTTCAGGTACCGCAGTTGCTGCGTCAGCGTCATAATGCGGCCCGCTGGTTACCTTGTAAGTCCTCATGTGGCCCACAAAGCAATTTGAGCTTGAGACCTCTGATCTAGTGCTTGTATCAAAAACTATCTTTTCGCAGCTAAGTGTATGTGCAGTTGAGTAAGCACATTCTCGACTACCACAAAGAGCAAACGAGAACGTTGCGAATAAGCGAAGACGTAATTTTTACAAACGATTGCGTCAGGAAATTCGTCATAGGGGCCCGAGAGTGAAAATTGCCACGGGCCCCCTACCATTTAATTTGGCTCTGCCGCACTTTGAAACACCGCAGAGGCCAGAAAACTCTTCATACCTCGGGCTTGGAATGGAGCGTTGCACCCTCTAAAATCTAATTTAGACCACGTCAAAGAATTACATGTTTTGCGTTCCTGCCAGTTTCCTTTATCGAGACGCTACAATAGTTCCAGTTTTCAACTAAAAATGAAAGAAGAGAAAAAAATGTCGTTTTGCGTTGGTCGAAAAAGTCACAGGAGAAAAATTTCGTGGCTTTTCAGAAGAGAAATGCAACTGCGTATGAGCAAAACGTCTAACACGTGATCTCTACAAACACGACTGTTTTAGCAGATAACGTTAATTCCCGTAGATCATAAAAATGTGATTCACAGTAAATCAAAACAACTTCACTGTGTAACACATGTCGCGATCCCTAAGGATGACAAACGATGTGATTTGGGTTCAGCAGTAACTACTTATTCAAACGAGTTATTTATAAGCATAAGGCTGAAGCTTTTGTGCCTTAATAATCGTCACTAGTGAGACCTTCTACATTATTCGAGCGTGCAGATTATTGCATGGATTGATCAAAAAGTAGAAACTTTATTAGGACTGTGCCTTAAAATATACGTCTATCTGCTTAACTGGAAATTGCTGAACTGAAGTTATCACAATCATACTTCGCCGCTATTAACTTGTATCTCGGCGTGCGCAGTAAGAACTGTGTGATTCAAGGCGGAAATTTATCATTAATCAGAGTCTCGAAACTGCTGTTTTTCTTTAATCGGAGTTTAGCGACTTTGCTTGGTATGTCAATAATTCGGTAAAGCACGAATGTAACTCTCTTCACGGATACAGCACAAGCTTAAACGACTAGCATGGTAAAGGCTACGCTGGTATAGTACAGCATTTAGCCTGACAGAGCGTTACTCGGGCAAATCGTCCTGCTGTAAATGTCAACTGGCATGGCACTTGGTACAAGCCGCGAGTTACCACTTTTTATTCCTGATCGCTGCCCGAAGTGAGTGCAATGCTCAATATCCGACAATGACTTAACCTCGGCGTCGTCCTGAAGGCGGAATAAGCCAGTTTGTCCTTCCTGATCATTGCCCGAAGTGAGCGCAATGCCCAATATCCGACAACGACTTAACCTCGGCATTGTCCTGAAGGCGGGAGGAGAAGCGTCTGAATTTCAGTTCAAATGAGACGCTTTTTATACCCATAAATCGTCATGTGACTTGGAAATTCCCATTTTCTTCAGGTGTTCCAACTGGTTATTGCTTTCGTAATTGTTTGGTGATTAGCTGGTTTTAAATGCTTCCAGAACCATAGGGTAAATTTTAGGTACTCGGGTTTTCACCTGGTCGTGACTAGTCGTCATGTGATTTCGCTTGTGTCTTGTGACTGTCTTGTGATTTAGTCTTGTGACTTCGCTGACGTTTTAATGACGTTGTCTTTGGGCTCAGCTGACCTAATGATGCGTTTTGATTGGCTGCAACCTCTTTTGAATTTGGCCTGGTTGTTTTGGGGTTGTGGAGTTTTCAACAAGCCTGTTTTCTGTACAGTAATAAAGTTGTTGCAGGCAACTTGCCTGTAACAACTGTGACATGGCGTAAAAAGGATGTGATCTAAAACGAATGTGATCTAAAACGAATGTGATCTAAAACGAATGTGATCTAAAACGAATGTGATCTAAAACGAATGTGATCTAAAACGAATGTGATCTAAAACGAATGTGATCTAAAACGAATGTGATCTAAAACG
>Ga0210059_1003493_pt1 | contig 25179 bp, 10 predicted proteins | sample Ectturendosymbi2_FD_188042 | JGI IMG/M metagenome (GOLD analysis project Ga0210059, IMG submission 188042) | Ecteinascidia turbinata endosymbiont from Florida, USA - Sample 2 (SPAdes) (version 2) | ecosystem: Host-associated > Tunicates > Ascidians > Unclassified | place: Key West, Florida... | reverse complement strand
CAGTCAATATGAATTGGATAAACATCCAAAGCCGAGTCGACGAGATGGTGCAGTTGCAAACTGCAGGATCAATCATTTTCTTTTTGCGGACGGTTTGGCACAACTGGTATCTTCTGAACAGGGCCTTCAACATGAACTTGTTCTGCTTTCAGCTGCGTGCCACAACCGGTAAAGAAAATTAACAAAAAATGATCGAGATATTGTCTCTCCAGTGTCATTTTGAAATGAAAGTGTTGCTGAGGTGCTTTGCACATGAGTATTAAATACCTTTCGACACGAAAACACCAGTGCTAGAGCTGAAGTTAAGAGTTTAGATATGGATTGTTGGATTCATAGTATAATATTTCTAAACATCCCGATTGCGAGTTTCACTCAAGCACAAAACTTAAACCTCCTTTGTGCGCATGCGCGAAACCAGCCTTTCCAATTCCCTCTTATGGTAGGACAATGCTTGGTATTCAAAGCATCACTGTTCTTGTTATATATTTGATAAAAAAGCGTTGGGTTAGTCGATGCTGAAGTGAACAAATTAACAAAAAAAACGAATGTGCCCTTGTAAAAGTGAGTTGGTGGATCATATTTGAGCACAGCCGTTGAACTACTATTGTGATCGCGTCAAAAATGATCGAGTGGCCTTATTTGAATTACTGCTCTCGATGATAAGTAACATCACCCGCTGTATTGGCATATTCTGTTAAGATATTTATGAAAAATCGAGTTGCGAAACACTTTGTGAAACATAAAAACATTTATACGGTCCCATTTATCATTGACTGGAGTGACAACTTTGTTGGTACAAAGACGAATGTAGCTATTCGGCAAAGTGTTTTGTGGGCTGACCTGACATTGTATGATATTGCGTTTCGCTGCTACCCCATGATGTAAATAGATTGTGAAACACTGACATTACCACAATGTAAGATGAAATCTAACCAAAAGCTTTAAACTAATCTGTTGCAACGACACCAAATTCAATAACTCTGATAAGCAACTGAGTGGGCAGATAAGAGAGAATAGTATAACAACAGCTTGTATCTGGAGAGTGAGCTTAGATCCGGACTGATCAAAACCTTTATTTAAGTAGTTTCTAGGCAAACAAAGATTAACAATCAGTCAATCACACATACAGCTTTTCCTCAATCGCTCGACACTTTCATTGTTGAAAGAGACTACTCCGTCACTGTTGTCTATACTTACATGTAACAGGCTGCACTGAAGACTCTCCATGTGTTGCTTTCAAGAGTGGTTTTAATCCCGCTGACGTGGCAACCAGAGCTTGAACCAGCAACAACACCTTCATTTAATGTCTTTTATTCGTGATCAGCAGATGAAAATATCGTTTCTGCTTCTTTGCATTGTGTCAGAAGTTTTTTGGCGACCCTATCACTACGTTTTGTTAAATCGGCTAAGCCTGATCAGGTCAGAAAGAATGTTGAAGACAAAATACAACTTGCACTGCCGCGAGCTGTCACCCCGCCGGTAGTGATGCATTAAAGAAGGATGAAACTAATTGAAAATTTCGCGATTAAGATTTGTTGCTCTTAACTGCTTTCTTTAGCCACTTTGTCGTTTTTGTAGATGCCCAACGCAAGCACCAGATAATAAAAAGATAAAAACAATTTCTGCTGAAGAACTAGAGTGACATCTGAAAATAAATCTTCAGAAGCAAGTTTTTATTTGTCGCGAACTGCTAAAATCGCCTCTTATTGAGGCAATTACCGTTGGCGTGTATCTGCCGAGCTATATATTCTCTCTAAGGCGTGGAAATGCGCAGTACCACCAAACCGTTTACACAGTAAAAGCCCATTATTGCGCACTTGCAACATTCCAGCTACCAATCGAGAAACAGCAATAAAGCTGGAAAAAGTGTACAAACGTTAGAAAAGCACGAATAGAAGGGAAGCTATTTGAAATAAATGTGCAGCCTACTTTGTTCGTATTTTGATAAGATTTACTAATATTTTACACAGATTGTAATTCATTCAGAACTCAGCTAACTCATTCTTAAAGTATCCATGCTCACTAAAACAAACATTTGCTCAGAGTAAAAATTTCTTAGAGGGAACACTGCTGCCGAGTATTCGCAAGTACCTTTGAATTACTGTGAAATACAAGATGTTTAAGCAAACCTAAACGCTTGCACGACTTGCAACCACCTGTGGCACAAATGTTCTGGCAATATATCTTACATCGGTCATTATTTAGTCACCATTTGTCAGTTCAGAGGTTGACATTATTTCTCAGACTATTCAAAAAAATTAAACGCTATTGGTTTTGCAATTAAGGGTTGCATTCTAAAGCCAAGGAATTCTATTCAGTCGACTGCATACTCTTGCACTGAGAGGTATGTTATATCGGAGAAATGCAACTGCTAAAATTGAACTCACTCTCTTCAAATTGCCGTGAGGCATTTGAAGTGCTGGTGAGATTTTGCGGTTAGGCCAAAACTGGTATTGCAAGTGAGCATTGGTTCGGTGGATAGCTGGAAATTTTCATTTTTTGTTTATGCATTGTTTCATTGTTTTTTGACTTGCAATCAAACATATGTTTTTTACAACAGGAAGTTTTAGAGTAGTGATCAACGGTTCACCGAATTTTTAGAACGTTTGCTCAAAACTGCTAAAAATTAGCTCTTCACAAATGTACTTCCTCTAATCCTTAACTGACACTTCCACAACGTGTGACCAACAGCATTGCAGCCACTAAACAAGATCAAAGACAAAAAGTATTTCAAATACAGGTGTTTACTTCATGTGAAATCATTGTCAATTAAACACGAAATACTTCAGAAAACAAAGAACCATTGCGAAAAATACATCTCGCCGATATCAGGATACAGTCAAGCAAATTTTTTTTTTAATTTGCAGGCAAAGTATTTTGAGAGCTGGTTATGAGTGGTATTGTTAATCGACCTATGTTTTTCTTTTAATTTGTATTTTAGGCAGATTAGTGATTTTTGCTCTTTTACCACAAGTAGAATTGTTTTGTTGTTTTAGTCTGAAAATCGTGTGTGGTAATAAAAGCGTTTGCCAACGAGGACAGCTGTTTGAGCCAAACGGAAGCAGATATAGAATTACAAGCAGTCACTGGCGAACAGAGGTGGTTGATTTCTACAACCCCACCACGGCATCCAAATAAAAAATTCACGTTTCAATGGTTAGGACTTGAAAAGTGAAATTGCCAAACATAACCGATTTCTTGCCGAATTTATTTGAAACTGTGGAGTGAGTTAGTCTGATGCATCAAAAAAAATTATAAATGTCGAAAACATAGAACAATCTGCTTGAATGTTTTTTATTTTAGCAAAGAAATGTGAGATCGGAGTCTAAGCTTTATTGGGTGAGGTTGCTAGCACCAAGTGGTCATGTATAACTTAACATTTTACTTTTTCAAGAAGCAAGAAAAAATAACAGTCGAGCAACTTGCGTAACTCACCAAATTTTAGAATAGACCCAACGGATCATTCAAGTGATGTGGTCTGTCAGTGACATCAAATGTAGGGCTGTCAGGGAAAATGCATTCAAGATGTCACTACACTCGTGCTACCATTCATTTTTATTGAAGACCAAATTTTTCTGTTCCTAGCTTTGGGATGAAAACAAGGTACATGAGTTTTATCGACGAACACATTCAATATCTGTTAAATTAATCTACCGGTGCCACGAACGTCACAATTAGAGTTTTTTTCAGAAATGTGTTCGTTTCAGAGGCGACTTCCGGTCAATAGCGCCACTCGGACTCACATTTCGCATACAGTCAATATAAAATAAAATTCAATGCAAGGACGTAAATCACACACCAAATTTATAAACGCATCAATAAATAGTCCCAAATGACTTATCCTTTAGCACTATGTCTTCTTCCGTTCGTAATTTAAGGGTAAAACAGCAATGAAAAGAGCTTTGCTGAGCAAACTGATCGACAAGCCGCGATTATACTGACTGAATGCAACCCAGAGTTGTAAGTCGAACCAGGTTCGGACTTAAGTTTGTCAAAATGTTACGGGCCGATTTCGGGCTTGCTTACAAAACTTTTTTATAACATTCAGAGTAACGATTTTTTTCGTGACCTTCATTTGTTGTGTTCACTGCGGTGACTTCTGTGAGTTGTGATTGTGATTTTTCTTCAGCTAATTCTATTTGCAAACACTGCTGCCTTCTTTTGTTCTCTGCTCGGATTATTTTCACTCCTTTTGAGAAGGCGACAGGGGTGAGGAGATTAGCACGCCATGGTATTGCTCCAAAAAGATTAATCAATTACTGGATTCTTGGCTTGTTTTAAGCAACAGTGGCCTACAAACAGGCTTTTCATTCCTATAGCGCTATCCTAGATAGTTTTTTTTAATGTCTATAGCGCGATCTTGGATAGTTTCGTGATAAGTTCTTTCTTTCTTGAGAAACATTACATTCCGTAGTATTATCCTTGACTAACAAGCTAAGTTTGTGCTTTTTCAAGCCAATGGTTTGGTTAAGGTGATTGTTACTTTGGTACCTGCAGGGAAGCTATACACTACGTTTTATATCCCGCAGTTGCGCATGTCTTGACTCACTCGTTAAATTTGGCTTTCGGGCCCAAATCGGGCTTCAAAAACAAATGTCAGGCTCTGGCCACACTTGGGCTTGCGATTTCGGGCTCGGGCCGGTTTTAGATTCAAAATGAGACCCGTTTACAACTCTGATGCAACCGTTCGAGGCTTGCGTCACTGAAATTTTCATTTGTTCTCATTCTGGCTGGCATTGTTGTTGCTTTGTTGCATGTGTTACGTAACAATGAACAAGAAGTTTCTATGAGAGCTCCTCCATTATTGCGTAACGTACGTCAACAGAGCAATGATAACGCCAGTTGGTCCTATGCCAGAGGTTCGCAACTTTTCCCCAGTAACGGGACATAAGTAAATTCTGCAAGGTATGGCAGGCCGTATTAATTTCCACCAACAATTCCGTTCCCGTTGCTGTTTATGATGTTGTTAAAAGTTGGGAATTTATGGAATTTTAATCAGATTAACTTCTGATTTTCACAGTTCATAACGAAAGCCCACAACACAACATACACTACTTTTACAGCACAGTGCGGGTTCTTGTAAGTAGCTGCTCATAATCATGCAACACAAGAAGTTGCAAGGAGGGCAGATTCATAAAATATAATACGGTACCACTAGGCGGGTCATACACTCACTACAAGTTGTAAAGGGGCTGTGAGCCTGATGATTTTGCTTGGCAGGCCGGATGCGGCCCGCGGGCCATAGGTTGCCGACCCCTGTCCTGCGCGTACTAGGCTCATTCATGTTACCCCGCGTGACTGGACAATTTATTGTTCATTTGAAATTGTTCTCGACTGGACAATTGATCGTTATCTGAAATCATATCTTATTTGAAATCATTCAAATCCAATGTCCTATGCAAAACCATAGCTTCAAAAAAGCATTCAATCTGATATGAATTGTAATTTAAAAAATGCTTAATTGTAGATGGTAGCTCGGGCTCTAACTAATGAGCCCGAGTAAAGCGCGAGCGAACGAATTCGAGAGAGTGCCTACTACGAACGATATTTTTGATTCAGGCAGGGGCGGATACAGGGGGGCGATTGGGGTTACGCCCCCTAAAACTTATGAAAATAACTTTATTCACCATGCTTTTGTACAATAGGGGAAAACATCATTTGCGATATCAGATCATAGTTTCGTGTGTTGTTTTGTCACAGCAGTGTTGTGAAGTATACTTCGTCTCTCTTACAGTAGCGAATCCGTTATGGGACATGACTACCAAATATTACTGAAATCGTCCCCCTCCCTTTCTGGCTGGATCCGGCCCTGGATTCAAGTCACCTGCAACATGAAAGCGAAAGACCAGACATGGAACGAAAATGTGTGAAGAGTGGCAAGGCTCAGTGAAATGAGTCCGAGTTGACAGTTTTAATTAGTGAAGTGGGTGGTGGCACAAATATACAAAGCAAGCAAAATCACGTTCTACAGTGCAAATCCTAAACGAAAACTCGGGATAAGCCCGAAGATCCCGAGTGCCGGAGTCGCCACTGGTTCGTTTTGTCTCTACTTGTGTTTCAAAGATATTACTACGGTACACTGAAGCTTCCTCGGAAGCTTATGTTTTCTATGAAAGCCATTTTTAGGTTAGACGATACAAACTACTGCTCTGCTGATGCAATCAAATTGTCACAGTACAGAGAGAGTCTACAAGGGGCATGATAACTGGCTAGAAAAAATTAATATGTCCATCAACATACATATGAAAAATCGGCTGGCTTCAGCAGGGTAAGACACTGGATATCGTACACAAAGCACATTTACCTGATAAATATTGATATTACCAAGAAAAACGAAATATATTAGCATTGCCTCACCAGCTTATCCATTACCCACATCTCTTTGTACACTTATTCAAATTGTAATACAGTAGAATTTGCCTAATTCGTCACCTCAAGGGGATTAGAAAAAAGTGACGAATTAACTGACGAATTATGCAAACAGGTGAAAACTCTATCATGGAAGTTCGTATACTTTATCATAGTGACTCGTATACATAGTGCTCGTATTTGCAATAAAATACAAGTTTATGACATTATGGTTGAATACAACATTAATTCCTCTGCTCTATCTGGACTCCTCCATTTAATCAAGCACCTTTTAAATCTTTTTAATAAACTTTTCCGCCTTCTCTCAATGGGGAGTCGGGTCGCGCTTCGCACCTCGTGTACAAATTCGATAAACAAATTGCAATGTGCAACAATTTTCAGATAAAGATCCTTAATTTGTTTGAATTCCCACATGTACTAGCTGCTTAGACATCAAAAGCGAAACTGCAAACAAAACGCTTCTCAGGGATAGAAAGAGGTGGCGAATTGAGCAAATTGACGAATTAGACAATGGCGAATTAGACGAACAGAAATGTACACAAAAGATAGGGATTCTGCCGGGACCGACGAAAAAGTAACGAATTAAGTGAATTGACGAATTAAACGATGACGAATTAGACGAGTTCTACTGCATAAACTTTAAACAAGTTTAGGTCGCTAAAGAAGAACGGGTTGCGTTGGTGCCAAACACGTAATCGTCACTTAGTGTTAATTTCAAACGATTGGACATATCTTGCACTTTAATACAAGCCAATGTTTTCCGACCGCAAACACAGAACTCCGCAACTTCTTACCGGTAGAATCAATTGCGTTTCATTTGTGACTTGTTAATTTTCTTGTCACAGCATCAATTATACACGCATTTAGCTATCCTTCCAGCAATATTTTCAATAAACATTTGTGAAAATTTAACAAGCAAGGTTTATCATATTCGGAGAAGAAATTTTATTTCAGCTTTTGCTTTCCGACTCTTTGGTGAGTTTGTGAACACCTGTGTTTTCTAACTGTTGGGATTATCGCGGTTTGCGCAAAGGATCAGCTCCAGAATCAAAGCGATCAGTTTCGGGAATAATTGTCTCAACAATACAGGTTTTCCCACGCTTTACAACCAACGTTGCCACGAATCCGAGGTTTATGTAAACGAATCAGAGTAGATAACGTCCTTGTACAAGCTGTTGCTATGCCGCCACAGCTCTGTCGCTATGATTTTGTACGCTAAGCAACATGAATAAATTGCTGCGCGCTCATGTGAATGTAGTGTAATGCTATTCAAAAGCAAGATGAACTCCACACATAGGTGATCTAAAACTTTGGTGATCAGTTCAAAAAGTAAAGTTGAAAGGAAGGTGAAGCAAAAATTTTGCAATTACAAAATCTTCACAAAACTTTCCATCATGCGAGAATGACATTAAAAAATTCTAGACTTATATTTGATCAATGCAAGTTTGGTTCCAACCACATTTGACGCAAAATTGTAACTTATCGTAAGTTTTTTTCCTTCTACAATTTTTAACAAACAAATTCTCTCATAATTTACGTAAAAGTGTACATTTTTGCACCAGAAAAAAACAAGACTTTGGTTCAAATTTGATGATAGAAGAAAAAAACATGAAATGTGTTAAAACATACATGTACATTGTACATAGTCTCCCAGTCTGTGGTGTAAAGTGCGAGATCGGTTACAGCTGGCACTGGTGACGGTGTAAGTTGTACTTACAAGGTAGTAAAGATGCAAACAAAATTTACAGCGAATCTCTCGTAGTGTACAACTGTCCTTTTCATGGTTTGGTATACGAAAATCGCAAGACCAGATCAAAATAAAACATAGAAATGAGCAACAATTAAAGTGCTTTAAGCAGACAAGACCACAAACAGTACAAACGAAATAAGTCTTTGGAATAAGTTGTCTCCTTGGAGCAGTACATTAAACATCACCAAGATCAAAGCTTTTCTTTGTTTAGTTCCGCAAAAAGATGACGTCGGTGGAGTTGTTGTCGTTATATTTTCCAACAAACACTCGAAACCAGACCACTGTTCTGCTAAAAAGTTGTCAAGTTTCAATAATTTTATTCAAAATTTAAAATCGCAGACAGCCGTTTGATAAAAGTTGTTTTTATGAACAGAAAAGCATTGCTTTTTTTGTGGTAAAACATCATATAAAATTCCTGCGATCGTCTCCAGTATGCCAAAACAGGTTGTTTCCTTTAAACAAATTCAGCAAAATAGGGTAAACAATGTCGTAAACAATTTGGAATGAGAAACAGCCCATTAACATGCCTTTTGCAGGCATTGGCCTTGAAAGGGAAAAGGGAGGCCTTAGCTCTCACCTGGATTTTGAAATTTGACATTTCTCATGAAATATTTAGGAAATAAAGGTTTCTTTCTTAGTTTCGAGTGGCTAAATTGAAATTTCACACTTTTGGTCCCCCCTGGAAAAAATCCTTCCGACGCCCATGTGCGCAGGAAAGATGTTCTTATAACTTAATAAAAATCTTAGTTGATGGAAAAAGGTATGAGAAATTACCAAAGCAGTTTTTAAACTGCCAAGCGCAACCATTGGTTAACTTTGCAAAGAGCGTTTTTAATTTCCGCAGCTGCAGGGAAATACTGAATATTAACAACACAATGTTTTGTTAAATAATCTGTACACTTATTTATAGCAGAAAGACTTTGTTTTTTTTGCTTACAAATACCTGTGGAACTTTGGTTGCACTTGCAGTCTATTTTGCTGGTGTTAACAAGTTGGTATGTGCAACCAACTATCGAACAGTTGTTGAATCGATTCACAAAACAAGCATCGGGGTTCTGTGAGTTACCTTCAGCAACAACTGAAAACAACATTATACATCGAGCTGCAAACCGCAATGATATAAGCGAATACTGATTACACAGACGAAACGCAGTGAGTTACAGCAAGCATGTTCAGATCAGGTACGTTTGACTATAACTGTAATGGTGCAGATTCTAAATGTAACTGCCATGCAATAAAATATAAAACAGGCTAATGAGCCAGGTTTAACCCAGTCGTGACAAAGTAGAGCACAAATGGCATATTTCAATGCTATGCCCAGCTTTAAATTCTGGATTTATTAGAATACTGGATATAAACAGGATACTGGATATAAACAAAACTTGTGGAAGCTTTAAATAATACCATAATTACAACGAAGATCGAAACATAAATTTTTTTTCAAGGCGAAGACTGGCATCAGCAAGCCTCACACCAAAGCTGAGAACAACAGAAACTTTTCTGAAGGACGCGATTGTTGCAACTCCCCTAGTTTAGCTTGGGAATCTTTAAAGTGAATGCGTTACAGGCTGATGTTAGTTACTATATGAGTGTGGTATATTTGTCTGAAGATCCAGAAAACCAGAAAAAGGAAAAACAACTTTGCGCAGACTACAAAATTGTCTTTGTTGCGAAGAAACGCCTGCGATATTTTTACATGCACCTACCGAAATATTGCTAGCCATCAAAATTTTGTTTAGTTGAAGCTGATAATTGAGAGAAAAGTGTCAGATAAGTCAACAGATAAATAACGTGTATAAACAAATTGTGAACTTATCGTGCAATCAATTCAATCGATTTTCATCTTCAAAGCGATTTTTTCCTCGAACATTGTTTGTCTGACCTAGACAAGAGTACCGCTGTGTGGGTGAAGCTAGTATAAACCACAAACCACCAAAAAGTCAGTGAAGAAGCTTTTTATAAATCTTTATGCAGCAAGTACCGAAGTCAACATTATATCTGAGTAGTTCTCTTCAGTGCATTATGATATGTGAGTAATTATTTTGGTGGAGGGTTATTGAAACCACAGACTTTCAACATTAGTTTAAGAGTAAAGATCGCATTAAAACCCACAACTTGAACCTGCCCAACACCAGCCCATATTTTTGACAAATATATCTAAAGGATTTTCATTGATGCTTTTGCGCAATATCAATATTTTGCGTACTTTTTGCCATTAAAAAACCTTCGTCGCAGAATAAGTTTCAAAACATCAGAATGCCCAAGTAGTGAAGAGAAGCTTAAACTGTAACGCAATCACCTGTTTCATCTTCAAACTGAAGAACGTGGCCAATCACAAGACCAGTTATAAGGGCACCAAGTAAAAGTCCGAACAAAAAGAGCAGAAGGTTCCATCGCATGCAGCAACATCCATGACAACGACAGCAAACGCCACCTAGAATCATTCTTGTGTTGGAAGTAATGCCCCCAAAAGGCGGTGAAATGTTGCCTTTTCCTAAGTTAGCATTATTGTGGTTTCCATGATGCTGCCTTCCATTGATTGCTGCCAGGGGGCCGTCGTTAACCGGAGTTACAATTGCGGTCTACGAGCAATGAAAAAATGTTTATGTTTCAAATGCTAACCTTCCTGCTTAATAAGCAAATCTGCTGAGGTTTGTGCAGCTTGCCAAATTTAATGTTGGTTTGAAAGCTATTTGAAGCAAGCGTTGAAGGACATCAAAACAAAGAAGTGCTCAAACTTTTTGTTCCAATCAACGTTTAGATGCTATACGCACATAACTTTACTACACACCTTTCGAACACATTGAAGAAATAATTAAAATTGAACGAAACGAAAAACAGTTGTAATTCGACCACTTTTGAAGAAAGGGGCGAAGAAGAGTGCTTTTTGAGTACTTTATTGAAAACTGTTTTTTCTTTAATGTATGTATAACGCTAAAAATACAATCATTTTTTGTTATATGAGAGAGCTGCGCCATTTGACAGCAGAGCATGCTGAGCTTATACTAAGTTTATTTCAATATTTATGTGCTAATGAGATTAACACTCTATTGCTGAAATACTTTCAGCATTAGTGACTTTAATAACGCCAGTAACACTCTTAGTTTGCGATTGCATTTATGTTTACTGACCTGCTTTTCCGAAAAGCTGTTGCGATATTTTTCTCGCTTCAAAAATGAAGAATGCGAACCGCTTCTGTCTGAGTCTCTGTAATCGTTCTTCTGCTCGAGACGTATTTCTTGCAAGGATTTGGGCGGCGGTTTATAAAACTCGTACGTCAGACGACGGTTTGTCGAACTTGTCGGCATGACGACTACGGTTAGGAAGGCTTCGTGCAAGAGGTATTTGTTCTAATGCCTCTAAACGCAAACATGTACGGATTAGAGGAAAAAGCAGGTTGCGTTCATTTACAGCACATGTTATAGTAATCACGATGACAGGCCCTTTACAGATGCTTTATTGTGCGCACCTGGTGTTGCTCTTTTTGCTATTTTTAAATCTTCCACTGATTTTTGTGCTACCTTTCGAAACGCAAACTGTATAAATATTGGCCAAAGTATTACGTCTTCTTGAAAACTAATTGTAATATATGAAATATTCTTGCCCCTCTTTCTGTTTACTTTTTGAAGCTTGTTTTATGAAGAAAAACAATGTAAGCGTTTCTGTTAGTGGTCATGCAAGCTCATCCTAAAAGCTATTAGCTCTGTAAACGACTTCGAAAATTTCCAGCAGTTGAAAATCCCAACTTCCGTATAAGCACGCTTTCTATCGTTATGGTCGCTGATAAAGTGTCCGATAAATCCCGAGTTTCGAGCTTTTGTGTATGTTGCTCAAACCTAGTCGCCATGCGATCGCGTTGTGAGAAAAAGCTTTTGACTGACTCATGACTACCCATTCTTTCTTTGAATGCCAGTAAAAACACATTCCATGTCTATGACCTTTTTGCCAGCATAAACCTTGTTGGCGATTTGTACTTTGGCATCAAGCGGCGCCTAAAGTAACCCAAGCAACTTATCGCAAAGCTTGATCGCATGCTCGATGGCGCCTTGATTCAAATGACAGAAATACATAACTAACATTAATTGTAACTGGGCCGCTTATTGACCATAACTTTGTTTTCACAATACTTGGTTGCGGTCTTTTACATAAAGCTGAACACGACAAAAAGAAATTGTAGCGAAACGCGTGTGTTTATCTGACTTATGATAAATTTCCCCAAAGCTTTCAAAAGACGTCTGCATCTTCATGAACCTCACACTTACGGTGCGAAGTGAATCCCGCCAGTGTTGTTGTCAAAGGAAATAAGGTGGAAGACGTTTCTTTGAAACGACGTTAGGGGAAACATCTTTCCTCACTGACACAAAGATTTTGACTGTTTTCTCGTTTCTTAGTGAATTTCTTCACACAAAATTCACAACTGATTTGATTGTAGCATGACAGGCTTTTTTCCTGTAGTTTTTACCCTACCTCGATGTTAGGTTTTGAACCGCTGAATAATGCCATGCACCGACGTCTAAACACTATGGTAGTCTATAGTTCAGGCATAGGTGGCGGAACCGGGGGGGCCGCATGGGTCTAGACCCCCTCACTTTCATTTCTGGAGGGGCCTGGTCCTCCACTTTTCACTTTCGAATTTTGCTTAAAGAAGTTTTAGCAACAATTAGCATTGGGACATTGTTAAAGAAAATCATTTAATGAAAAAAATGTGGCAGAATTTTGGCAGTATTTTGTCAATATTATTTGTAGTTTGGCAGGGATTCTTAATTGTTTGGCAGAATACACCGAGCACAAGTCACCCTACTATGGCTTGCTTACCGCACTGGTGTTGTTGAACGATGTTGCCAGATGGTGTAATACAACAAAATATTTTACAAAAATGGTGTAATTTTACATGCTTGTGTGCATGGGCGTCGGAAGGATTTTTGCAGGGGGGCACTAGTGGATTTTTCCAAAAGTAGTGGTGAAATTTGGTTTTTATCATTCGAAACTAAGAAAACACCTTTTTTGCTGAAATTTTCAAACTCTTGCCCCTCTTCCGACAACCATGCTTGTGTGTAAGAAAACGTTCGTGCCACACCATTGAAAAATTGGTGTAATTTCAAGCGTTTAACATCATTCTAAATGGTGAAATTTTGCTGAATCTTATACGCAAAATGAAATATTTGACAGATCAATTTCAATTGTGTTTTAGTTTTTGCATTGGCAACGCTAAATATCTATATTTTATTTCTGCATTGGCAGCAGTGGCGTAGCCAGCCCCAAATTTTTTTTTGGCCAAAATGTTTGATTTTAGGTAAGTAAGAGTATTTGTTTGGGAATGGGATGCCGCCTTTCAAACTACAAAATGACTATATATGCTAAAAATTTGGCGTGGGGGCTTGGCATCCTGGGCCCACCTGGCTACGCCTGTGATTGGCAACACAACTGGGATCCTTACAAACAACTTGCTAGTTGCTATATATGCTTTGCCTTATCTTTGCATTCCGGTATCTAATGCAGTTGTAGAATCAGTATTCAGTCATGTTACCTCTGTGTTCAAGACAGGCCCATAACCAGGGAGGAGAAATCCCCAGCAAAAATTTTTGCCCCCTTGGAAAAATGTGTTGGACATAGTTTAAAACTACTGAACATAGTTTAAAAAATTTGGGACACTATCAAAAACTCTTCGCCCCCCTGGTGTCCCAAGCTAGTTGCGGGCCTGGTTCAAGATATGAAAAAGTTGTGATTTTGAATGTGTTTAAGACAGGTATCAATGCTGTGTCGTTTTTGCCTGTTTTAAGCTGTGTTTTTAGTGTTTTTAACAGCCCACTGGCGACTCCGACACACGGGCTCCTTGGGCTTAGCGGGAGTCTTCGATTACGATTTACATCGGAGAACGCGAGCTTTATTGCTTTGTATAATTGTGCCACCACTCACGGCCACACTTCACTAAGTTGTTAACTCGGGCTATTTTCTTTGGGCCTTGTCACTGTTCATATATTTTTGTTCCATGTCATGCCTTTCACGTTCATGTTGTAGGTGACCTGAATAAAACAATATCGATCTTAGCAGGCACTAGCGTACGGGGGGGCAGGCACTGCGTAATGCCCCCCCTCAGACCCTGAAAATAAAAAAATGTATGAACAGTCTTCGGCAGTGGCGTAACTAAGGGGGGCAAGGGCCTAGATTTAAAATAAACTGACTTTGTTTTCTGGTAACTGATATACGCACTACGCAAATTTTTTATGACTAGTGTACGTTTCCTCTGCTTGATTTTCATTTTATGATTTTATTCTTTCACTAATAAAATTACTTCACACGTGGCTGTCAAGTAACTTAACACAGGTAACAATGAACACCAGAAAAAAGCTTCGGCTGTCGTGAGATTTGAGCCCACAAACTTCAATAAGCGTCTTCGATAAGCGATACATGTCTAAAACTTACAACATCCAAGCACGCATATAGGTTTATTTCATGAGCCTCAGACAACAAAAGTTCAGTTTTCTGTCTCACGGAATAATAAGTCTCGTAAAAGCAAGATACTAAAACTTGCTTCCAGAATGCACAAAAATGCGTATTTTTAGGTGTAATTTTACAAAATTTTCCCGGGGGCATGCCCCCGAACCCCCTAGAATGGTCGTGCCTTCGGAACTTCACCTAAAGTTGATTTGTGATGTCACACGATTGTGACGAAACTTTGCCCCTCCCCACGGAAATTTTCTGCGTGCGCCACTGGTAGTAGGCGTTCTTTCGACTTCGTTCGCTCGCGCTTTACTCGGGCTCATCCATTAGAGCCCGAGCTGACCTATGCAATTAAGTATTTTTTAAAACATAATTCATATGGGACTGAATGTTTTTTGAAGCAACGGATTTGTATAGAACATTGGATTTGAAGTCCAATCCAAGGGACAGTTCCCATTTGGCGAATAATTTCAAACAAACGATAAATTGCCCAGCAACTCGGGTTAATATGAATCAGCCTAGTACGCAGAGGCATTACTGGCGTTATCATTGCTCTGTGACGTACATTACTCAACAATGGAGAAGTTATTATGAGAACTTCTCATTTATTGTTACGTAACTAACGTCACAGAGCAACAGTAATGCCAGCCAGAATGAAAGTAACTGGAAATTTCAGTGACGCAAGCGTCGAACGGTTTTATTCAATCAGAATAAGCGGTATGATGAGCCCGAGTGACGCTATTCACCTGGGTTGCCCCTGTAACAGTTTATTTGAATTTCAGGTGGTTCACCGATACGTTTTCCTTGTGGTGTAATTTGTCTAAACTCTAAAACAATGTAATTTAGACCTTCATATGGTGTATAGGTGATGACGCCTTTTTTCAATGCTTGTGACATCACAGTGGCCAATTCAAACCATAAAAATATTCTATAGTTTTTATAACGTGCACTTGTGCCCCCCACTTTGAAAAAGGTTCCGCCACCCAGGAGTTCAGGGGCTTCAAACCTCTACTGCACAGCTGAAACAAATTTTCTAACAAAATTCTTGCTTTGTCAACACACCGGGCGTTATAAAAATCTATCGCCATATAAAAGCAATAGTTTGCGCTGATTGCGCCGGCGAATTCAGTCTACAATAGCATAAATGAACCAAGGTGGATATCTTTTTAAGTTGGGCGCTTCATTAACAACAGTAAAAGAACGATATTTAAAAGTTCAAAACATGTGCAGACCAGCAGCGCGCTTCCTTGCAAAACCTCAGTAAACCTGAAACTGAACTTAAAAAAAAACGCGTGTAACTGCGTATGCCACTGTGCACATCGATACAGAAATATTCTTTATTTTATATTTCTCTTGAAAACTCAATGGACCACGTCCATCAACTTCGCTATAAAACCACATGCATGAGCATTGCTGGACAAGTGTAGACCCTGTAGATATTGGTAACAGAGAAGCAAATAAACAAACACGCAGTGTGGTAACACCTCTTGATCATACTAACAATGACTTCGCTTTAACATGAATGAGACAGAAGAAAATTTCACAAGCAGACCAAACTACAGCTGCATACTATTTCGCCTTGCGACGAGATTGCGATTAAATATCCTCTGAGAATATATACAGCACAGGGTACGCATTCCGCATGTGGGGAATCACGGCGGTGCGTATTGTATTTGGTTTTACTGATTCTATAAAAATTGCAGATAGTCTAAAACGGGATAAGTGATCCCTGGAAAAAGAAAACGCTTTAGTGGTAAATTTGAACGTTAGTTTAAAAAATTTTGCTATAGAACACTGCCTATGGAAAGAGATCCTTTCTCAGCAAAGAATCAGACACTTTAAGCTTCTGAGGAATCTGCCTGCTTGTTTCTGCTTTCATACTTTCGCGATGATTAGAACTTGCCTGTATCTGTATCTGTTTTTACATAGTTGTAAGCCACAAAATTGGCGCAAGTAAATCGATCACAGTTTATTTCACACGGAAGCTATAGTTTTGCGTATAAACACGCATATTCAGTCCTGTAAAACGTAATGGCAAACCTTATTGGCGAAATGTTGATACTTGAAAATAAGTATAGAGAAAGAACGTAAAGTTAGATAAAGTTAAAACATGTCACTGATTTTATACACCAGGTACATAAACATGACAAAAAGAAGCGCTTCTGCTGAACTAAAAAAAATTTTGCTGTTGGCCAACATCTGGCTGTATTCAGCTACTTTCTTTCTTCAGGGCAAAGCAACGTGTAATGAAAGCAAATAAGTGACTTGGTAGCGATCACACACAGAGGTACTCAATCAAAGGCAACAAAACAACACGAAATGTTGAGCTAGGAAGTAGGTCTGTCGTGTTTTACAATGAAATAGGTCTGTCGTGTTTTCATTTATAGAGAACCGCTGAGGTTCATGTAGAATGATTCAAGAAAACGTCGTTTCCAGGAGTCAGCTTCGCATTTTTAAATTTCAGATTCAGTCCAATCCGTTGTATGTTCGTACCAAACACATGCTGTGTCAGTGCGCTTTCGTCAAAACAATTTGTTCCCGTACGTCTAACTGGTCCTCCTTACGCCGGTGTCAAGCGAAATTTCTGATTTTCTATGCCATGTGCGAATGCACAGAGTAATATCTTCCATTTCAAATACGCTGAGAAAACTGATGATTAGGGCTTAGGGTTCAGTGTTTAGGTAAGTGTGTCGGGTTAAGATTTGGGTTAGGGTTAGAAAAAGAAAAATAATTGAAGTTCAAGGTGAAGGTCAATATTTTTCAGGGTTATAGTTATTCCCGTACTGTAGCTTGTTGTGGGTACCTGACATCTAACCATAGGTTTTAATTTGCACAACACACATCAAAAAGGTAACCGCCAAACTTTATTCTTTTCCTTTGAGAAGCAAAATAACTGACAAAATATAATAGATCCGAAATTTCGCAGAGGTCAGAAATTTCGCTTGACATCGGACTGCAAAACTGCGCTTATAGTATCTCCTGTGCGGCAAAGGTTACAACCTTTTCAGGGAATAGATAAATTGCACCTAAATGTTGCTTTAGATGTACGGAATCTTTATGAGACAAAAGGATTTTGCCAATTTTTCTCGTTGGCTTCATCGCTTGTGAGAGGATAAGCATCGTTTTAACTTCCCTGTAAGACCTCCATAATACGGAACAACAGTGACTGCTTTGGTTAAACTGAAATTTGTCATTACGTTTGATGTATGGGCACAGAATCCAATCAAGATATCCCTTAAGTTTCAAAGCAGAGTTTATGCGAGTTTCTTCTAAAGTGCTTGTTCTTCACTTCAGCGGTCTGTTACACCTGCGCCTCGATTTTGCAGTTTACTGACGACAGAACACTTGTGCTGGGTGTTCTGAACGAAAGTTTAGATACCGCGGTCACTATGAATGGGCTCTCAGTAAACTGAAATGCTGAGAAAGCTGAATGTCAATGTGTGCCGGTGTTTGCGAAAACAACTAAACCATTAGATTCTGTCTCCTGGACAAAGTTATTGCGGGTTCAATATTATTTATGTGCAGAAAGTACTGCTCAACAACCAACTGTTTTATTGTGATAAAGTATCGTTAATATACCTTCTTAAAATTGTAGGTGGAACAGGAAAGTACTCGAGCGCCCTCTGTTCTAAATCTTTCATAACTATAATTCAGCTACAGTCACAGATACTGGAGAGCCCACTGTATTTTGCTGAAAGCTTGTTAAGAGTAGTGACCTTCAATGTAAAATGGGTTGTCTTCAGACAAATGTCAAGACATCTTCAGATGTCATTGACAGTCCAGCAAGTGTAATTATGCAGGCCTTCCAAGAGTATTAACAGGTGCAGAAGAAATCTTCCCTCCTCAACCATGGGTTTGCAATATTTGCTGCTTGTGTTTTAAAATGATTAATTCAATGAAAGCTGTGGGCTTGCTGCAAGTTTTCAAGGAATCACCCGATTGCACTCTGTTTTCACGACGTTTCGATGATTCAGACTTGTACATATCTGTGTTCAAGTAATCAGTCTCCACAAACGTAACAGAGTCAAATCAAATCAGCAAAATTTTCGTTTGTAAATTTGCTGATTCATTTCACTGCGTCACCGATGTGGAGCCTAATTACATGATTGATTGAAGTTGCAAAAGTTATTTTCTCTAAATGAAATCAAACCTTTCAAGTAACTTCAACGTTTTAAGGGTAAGTCATATTTTCATTTGAAAACTTTTGAATTTAATTGGACATCCTCTTTCTTAAAAATGCAGTTAGGTTATGTTTTGTAAACGATATTTTTATAATATTTAGCGGAGAGCTGTCTAACGCTCTAACTGTTGTGATTGCGTTGCCATCAGCTGTTCAGGGACGTATCTTTGGACATACAAAGCACGGAAATTAGAATATATCCTAAACAGCAACAAATACTTCAAACAACACCGGGTTTTGTTTTCTGAAACGTTCGTCCCTATGAGGAAGACCTGTAACAAGAAAACGATTGCCTGAAGCATCATAGTTTTTTGAATGATAATGCGGTCATGATGCACAAAAGGTAACAAATGCTTTGCATCGTTTTTATGTGACTGAATTCCTGCTTGCTAATGCAGCGTCGTCCGCCAATATTTGAGCTTGTATATACATCAAGAACAGACACAGTTTCAGGAACAATTTTTCAAGCATCACCCAAAGCAAACTGTATAGCGTCAGTGAAAATTCAGAACAGAGCAAATCTTGTCACGATGCAATACAACTTGCCAAAGAGACTCCGTTGCTATCTTATTGCATTGGTACAATCCATCGTGTTTTTCTTCAATACATTTGTGCGATCGAAATTCACAGAAAAAACACCCGTCCCTGTGTGTGTTAAAGAAAGCTCAGGAAGGAGTCGGAAAAGATGTAGAATCAAAGTTGTTTCATGTCTTGGTTGCTTGTAAGAGCAAGGATGTTGTTTACAACGCCAGTAAATGATGCAACAGCAAGCAATTAAACTTATAAGTAAATAAATTTGAGAGTAATTAACGCTGTGGGAGAAACGTTGTTTTGCTGAATATAGAAGCAAACCATCAATAGGATGATTTATAACTTGGACCACTTTTAACAAAGTTTTATTGTCAATAACTCAACAATTAATTTTAAAGGAAATGGATGCGAAAGGATCATGGTTTAGTTTTTGAACTTCATGTGGAATGAGTATGTAGCATTCCATACGAGTAAAATTCTACTATCACGTCACATATTGCTGTAATACATTATTTCCGAACCACCAACAAAAGTTATGGATACCAGTTTCCGAGATATAAGCTCAACAGTTCAAAAAAATCGTACAGCACATCGATTTTCAGAGACCAGTAATTTTTTGACAGAGAAACTATTGCTAGAAGATTTGGAAACATGCGCAGGCACTGAAAACATTAGCTCTGCAGCCTTCACACGCATGTCTCCAAAACGCTTGTTTACTTCTGTTGTTTTTATACAATACAGTACTACCTTTATGAGTTTTCCTTATTTACAGATTTTGTGGAGAATGTTCGTTTAAGATCTCATGCTTCTTTGTGGCTGACTTTAAATGCTCTAAATTGATTGTTTTGACATCGATATAATTGTACGAAAATCGAGTTTTTTTGTGATAAAGCTGTCAAGGTTTTTATGGCCTTCAAGTAAGCTTTAATAAGTTGCCTTTTCAATTCGTTGTTAAATATCCACGGGAAGGAAGGATTTGAATGAGGCACTGGTTGAGCATCATAAAGGTAATTTTTGAATAAGAAATTATAAGAAACGTTATGAGATACAGAACGCCTTTTGGGATATATTATTTCACCAAAAAACGAGTATAGCACATTTCATGCGCGAAGTTATTGGAAACAAAATTTAAATTTTTGAATTTTTTAAAATTCAGAACTTTGAAATTGAAAGTTTTAGAAAACTGTTGTTTACAGAAAAGCAATAAGCTGAACCCCATTCTATTGTGTTTTGATTAAACCCACGACAATGAATGTCACACCTAGAAGTTTGGCTGGTTTTTCTAGAAAACAAAACTAGGCTTGACGTTCATTACGAGCTTTCAGTGTTAAGCAATTGCTTCATTTTTACAATATGTATAGCTTTAGCACCACGAATGAACTTCTGCACCCTACATCAGGTGGCAAAAACGGCAGTAAAAATAAATAAAACGATTACAATCGCACGACCATGATCTTGCCAAGTATACAGACAACAAAACTCGCAACTGAGACTGATGCTCAAGTAATGAAGTTTCTTCAAAAGGCAGCAGAAAAAGAGTTCTTTCATTCCGAGCACTTTCCGCAATTAAGTGAAGCCCAGATCAAGGCGTTGTTCCAGTGGTGTTTGTAGAATTGTATAATGTGCACACATAACCATCCGCAAAAACCGGGGCTGAAACAAGATGCAGTGTAATGCATTAATAAATCTATAAAGAAACTGTCTTAAATGAAGGACTTTGTTCACTCAAGGTGTAGTTTCAAATCATTTAAAGAAAGTAGTTTCTTTAGAAACATCTGCAACAGTTTATTGGTGAAAAAAGGCGAGAATATGGACTATCTTTTTTTTATCAGCAATTAAACCAATCTGCTGATTTCCTGTTTTCTGTGGAAGATGTTGAATTAAATTTTTTTTGATATTTTTTATTTGCGACTGCTTAAGATATAATCTTTCTACAGAGAACTAAGCAAATCCATATAAATAATGCATATTGTTATTTTCTTGTCAAACACAAATGATGCAAGAAGGGCATTCTAGGCAGAATGCATCAATACTACGCTACATGTAATTTGTTAGGTCCCTGGCAAACTTTGTTATTCTACGTTAAAGGTTACCTAATGCAACATTTAAAAATTGAGGCAAATTCCAAAGCAAGCAAACCATACTGCGAAATCCCCATATCCGGAAGGCACATACGTTCTAAGATCTTGTTTCAGCTGTCTTTCTTGGATACTGCTCTTACGTGGCAACCTTTTGAAACGTACTCTATACTCATGTTAATCAATTAACGCTGCGCCAGAAGCAGTGAAATAAACGTTGTTTTGCGTCCCTTTTGACACTTTACGGACAATTTGTTGATTTTCTTAACAATAGTAGGACTTATGCTGCAAGCTATGCTGGTTTCAAATCCCCTGTTAGAAGAATATAGGTGAATACTTTGGCTGCGCGTGCAAAGTTTTTCAAAGCTGAGTGTTTTATTCTTATTAGGTGATCAAGTTTCGAAAGATGGCATTGGTTGGTGTTTTTATTGCGTGAAAGCCATACATAGACATACCTACAATTAATTATTTCACAAATGATTATTAGGATCAGGTGATTTTACTGTAAAGATTTCTGTATTAAACAAAGATATGTCGTAATATTCAAACTGTTTGGCGCTACTGACAATGATTTGAACCTTTCTCGTTGCTATTTACCGAATCCATAAACAAAGGTCACATCAATTTAATATACCTGTTGACACTGGTTCACCGACTAACGCTGTACATGTACAGTCGATTGTGTTATTGACGACACCCGTGCAATTAGAGTCTCCTGATGCACAAGGAACCTGGATACAATTCAAGCCTTGTATTGCTTCTTCAACAGCAGCTGAAAAACAAACGGCATATATTCTAAGCAAAGGGCAAACTTTCTTACTTGTGGGTTAACAGTTAGTATATAGAGACACTGATTTTGACGTTATTGACGTAGACCGTTAGTTGCTACTGAGACCGACAACATACACATATTTTTCATGTGTTTTGGATCCAAAATCGTTGGCAAAAGTCAATGGAGTTTACTATTGGAAAGTCCGAAAATAAGCCAATATAGTTCAATGGATTCGATAAATGCTGTGCAGCATCAATGGATCCCCATGATATATGCCAGCACGGATGTTAATGCTATCTATAAGACAGCTTTGGATAAAATTATTAGCACTGGTGCGTAAGTCTAGGCAAAAAGCCCGCTGAAAGCTACGCTAGAAAAGCCCAATCCGCAAGGTCTTCTCCATTTAAACAAATTGCAGCACATTAAAAGAGCGATGACAGAACTTGACTAAATGAAACCCACCTTACCGTCAAGAGAATGGTGAAAGTTTTTAAGGAAGCGCGGTAACTTTTGGCCATTCATTACACACTTTTACAAAAGATAGAAGCCAGTTTTCACGTAGTTTTATATACCTTGCTGCTTTGCATCAAGAACAAAGCCAATAACTAGTCCAGTGATCAAGGAACCAAGGAATAGTCCAAGAAGAAACAATAAGAAGCTCCATCTCATGCAACACCATCCGTGACAACGACAGCAGTACCCGCCAAGAAAAATTTTTGAATAAGCCTTCGCGGCCAACGAGGATGACGAAGGACTCTTTCCAGCTGCCTTTTTCGTTTTTTTGTATTTTTTCAAGTCATCACCTTCCGCGCCGCTGATCGTTGCTAACGGGCTGCTGTCGCCCACCGGCACCACGACTGCGGTCTAGAAAGGTTGAAACAGAGAATGTCAGTGACGACAAAATGTGTGGTGGTCATTTGTTTAAAGCACGTGTTTCATTACGGAAACAAACCGCAGGTTATGTGTCGAAGTTATTTCAATAATATTTTGCCTAAATTAAATTTATGCTTTGTTTTAGTCTTCAGCGACTTTTAAAGAGAAGCGATGAACAGTTGTTTGAGGCCTTTACAAAAATCCTGATAGGCTGCTTGTATAGCGACCAAGGCTAATATCACGCGTTATGTGTGGCATTGCATGGAGTGTGCAGCGCAGTTATATTAAGAAATGTAAAGCAGGTGCTGTTTCAAAAAAACACCTGCTGCAATTTACTTCATCGTTGCTCGCATCCATCGCTATTTATACGCACTCTTCTTCCAGGACCACTGTCGAGGTGTCTTTCTCGCTGCAAAAACGAAGAACGCGAAACGCTTCCGTTCGAATCTCTTGGATTTTCCCATTCCTCTCTTCGCATGTAATCTAGGCTTTTTGGTGGCGGCCTGTACGTCTCCTGAGTCAAGCGATGATTAGTCGAACTTGTCGGCATGGTTACTTTAAGTCAGCTTGGAATATATTTTTTGTAATGTAAAGTTTCTGTAACAGATGAAGGATTTATTTGAAATCGCTCGCTGACATTAATTTCCAGTAATCAGTTCAGACATAAAAACTGACAAAACATTTTCTGAGCCGTTACACCATTACTGCCCTTTTTATTTGCGGAAACAAGTTTAGTTGGCTCTCACCTGAGAAAGAGCAACACTTACGTATCAAAGCAAACAATTTTTGCGGGTTGCCTCAGTCACATGGCGGATCCTAACGCTCTGGGCTCACGTGCGGTTAAGAGTTCAATAAAAGACCGCAGACATCTGAAAGCTGGGATATTCAAATATTTCCTGTTTCGTTAATCCTGACCACAACCTTTGCGATGAATGAGCCACAGGTTTTGTTGGTTTGTGTTTGACGCAAGAGCCCGATCGCCATGCGATTGAAATTTGAAAAAAAATATTTTAAGATTTCTTACTTCACCTCTTTTCGCTGAATAAGAGTGTAACAACACTTTTTACCACTATATTACCCTTTTTCAAAACACGAAGCTAGTCGTTGCACTTGCTATCAGAAAGCTATGCTGGAAATTCGAGTGGCTTATCGCACAATCGCATTGTTCGGGCTAAATACAAAATATCAACAAAGAACTTTAGCTTGCTTATTTCACTTTTTATTGCAATCTAAAGATCTGTTATAAACAGCTTCCAACACAGATATTTTTCCGAGAAGAGAGTGACACTTTGATCGAAGCAAAAATCTAATAACTTTGAAGAACTAAAACCACACCAAATTTTGTCCCTTAAGTGCTTTTTGACAGTGGAAGGCAATTCAATAGTTCATTATTGACTTCAAAATCAACTTGTGTAGTTACACCTCCAATTAAATTGGATTACGGCTTGCGCATGAAGTACGAACACTTGTTGTTGTAGCTCGTACTTATTTTTATAGTTCCCTTAGCGGGATGCTTTATGTCATGTTAATAAAGATTTACTGTAGAAGCAAACTTGAGTAAACACGTCGTCTGAAACTAGGTATGGTGCTTAGAATTGCCGTTACTACTACACTGTGTCTTCAACTTTAGTCCTGGTATGACTAGAAGGAAGATTAATATGGAATAAACCTATCTGTAGTTTCAAGCTTAAATTTGAATAAGCCAAGCTTTAGTTTCACAAAAGATGCAGTATTTTTCCGAAAGTGTATAGATTTTCGAAAAATATTTTGCTGTCCATTCTCTTCTTTCTTCCTTTTCTCTAACTCATCTTTAGGCCTAATCATCTCACATAAAATTGATATTTTTCTTGGGCAATTCATCAAAGTTACCTGGAAGTTTTCTTTTCAAACAAGGAAGGGGCACCTTGAAATTAAAAAACTTTGTGTTTTTCGTCTTTCTCAAATTTCAACACATAGCTTTTCTTTACTTGCCAAATTAAAACCTGGCACACGTTACCAAATTTTCAACAAAATAAGAAGTTATTTGGGAGCAGTACAACAGTCTTAGCCGTGTTATAAAGTTTCGCGGTCGTTATTGTTCTGTTTATGATATCAACTTTTGAAAGTTTTTCAGTGCAACAACAAAACCCATTTGTATCCAGTGGATAAGCTTTTCTTGTCCGCTTCTGCGACAGATCACATGAGC